>UOEP01000046.1_pt1 | contig 53638 bp, 44 predicted proteins | sample 1989931 | NCBI WGS metagenome assembly UOEP01 (sample SAMEA4712198, study PRJEB27164) | hydrothermal vent metagenome | biome: marine basaltic hydrothermal vent biome; feature: marine hydrothermal vent; material: mineral | place: Pacific Ocean | collected 2011-06-14/2011-07-23 | depth 1691 m
CCAACATCTGCCAAAACTTTCAGTTCCAGGGTTTTCCAGCCTTCAACACCGGGTTCGCCGGGTTGGGCATACCGGGGTGTTTGATTGGTTGCCGATTTAAAATGGACATTCCCCAATCCTCCACGGCCGCCCTCTACCAAAATCCTGGACTCTCCGTCTTTGGTAATTTCAAAAAGGAAATCGTTTGTTTCGGCATCTCTTACCACTGTCCCCAGGGGTACTTCAATTATTTCATCCTTGCCATTAGCCCCCGTACTGCATTGTTTACCTCCCGGTTCGCCATGGCCAGCTTTGATATGTTTTTGAAACCTCAGGTGAAGCAGTGTCCACATCTGGGCATTCCCTTTAATGACAACATGCCCGCCACGGCCACCGTCACCTCCGTCAGGGCCGCCTTTCGGAATGTATTTCTCACGTCGAAGATGAGCTGAACCTGCCCCCCCATTCCCTGATGCGCAAAATATTTTTACGTAATCTACAAAGTTCTTTTCAGCCATCTGCCCTTATTTTTATGCTATCCGATATAACCATGCAGCAATCGGCAACTAAATTATCAATTGCAATTAAGAGACTGTTTAAAAGCCACAAACTACAATTTATCTACCACTTTCCTCAGCCTTCCGGCAATATCTTCAATCGACCCCATCCCGTTAATCCCGAAATGCTTCCCCTGTTTTTTATAGTAATCAATCAGGGGCGATGTTTTTTCGTTGTAAGTTTTAATGCGGTTTTCTATCACCGACTGATCCTGGTCGTCAGCACGTCCGGAAATTTTCCCGCGGCTTAGCAACCGGTTGATCAGTTCCTGTTTTTCAACCTCAAGGCTTAACATCCCTGAAATCGGCGTGCCATTCTCATTCAACAGGTTGTCTAAGGCTTTTGCCTGGTCGACAGTCCGGGGGAATCCGTCAAAAATAAAACCTTTCGAACCGGTATTTGATTCCAGTTTACCCTTAATCATCCCTATTACGACTTCATCAGGGACCAACTCGCCCTTTTCCATGAAACGTTGTGCCTCGAGCCCTAATTTCGAACCTGCCGTAATTTCAGTCCTGAGCAAGTCTCCTGTGGAAAGGTGGGTTAAATTATATGCCTCAACCAGGAACTCAGCCTGTGTACCTTTTCCGGCTCCCGGAGGGCCAAATAAAACTAAATTTAACATAATGAAATTGATTTGTTATTTAATAACAGTATAAATGTCAGTGAGATTCCTTCCCCTCCCATTATAATCTAAACCGTATCCAACAATAAAATCATCAGGTATCTCCAGCCCTACATACTCTAACTCTACCTCTTTCACCAATGCCCCGGGTTTCAATAACAATGTTGCTATTTTAACCTCTGCCGGCTTCAGCCCTCTAAGCTGGTCCATAATATTATTAATTGTAATCCCGGAGTCAACAATATCTTCAAGTACTACCACTGTCCTTCCCCTTACCTTTTCGTTCACCCCTATTAATTTTTTTACTGCCCCCGTTGTTTTGTCGCCATTATATGAAGCAAGTTTTAGAAATGATATTTCCATATCAATTAAATCGATTTTTTTGAGCAATTCGGCAGCAAACATGAACGCCCCGTTCAGGATGCAGATAAAAAGGGGGTTTTTACCGGAAAGGTCACCGTTCATTTTTTCAGCCATTGCCTCTATAACCGACCTGATCTGCTCATAAGGGATTAATAACTTAAATTCTTTATCGTGGATTTTAACCTGCTTCATTATCTTTTTATGAATTCGATCCTGCCGATTTCTTTTTTTACTTGTTAAATAACCGTATTTTTCGTTTTTTTATAAAGATTACAAAATAACAAAACTATTTTGTCACACAAAACATTAATTACACAAAAGATGAAACCAGTTGTAAGCCTTATTATGGGAAGTACATCGGACCTGGATGTAATGAAAGGCACTGCCGAATTACTTGAAGAGTTTGAAATTCCGTTTGAAATGAATGCACTGTCGGCACACCGGACTCCTGATGAAGTTGAAAAATTTGCAAAGTCGGCAAAAGGCAGGGGAATAAAAGTAATAATTGCAGGAGCCGGGATGGCAGCTCATTTGCCGGGTGTAATTGCAGCAATGACCCCCCTGCCGGTTATCGGCGTACCGATAAAATCAACACTCGAAGGTATGGACTCAATCCTGGCTATTTTACAAATGCCCCCGGGGATACCGGTTGCAACAGTAGCCCTGAACGGGGCACGGAATGCAGGTATCCTGGCTTTGCAAATGATTGCCACAGGTGATGAAAAATTAATGAACAAACTTATTGATTTTAAAGTAGCCCTGAAGCAAAAAATTGTTAAAGCCAACCAGGAGTTGTCTGAGGTGAAATATAAATTTAAAGTGGACTGAAAAGCTTTGTATTAATTTAATGCCACAGGGTACACCCCATGCTATTCAGCAGGCGGCTTTAAGTCACTGCTAAATATGAAAGTTGCCAAAAAATCCCGGGCCGGCACTTTACAATAATTCTTAAACAGCATTTTTTTAAAAACAACCTCAATCATTAAAACAAAAAAAATACGTAAATTGTGAAATATTAGAAGCGTCCGTATTTATTATTTTTCACAATCATGATAAGACTGATAACCCTCATAATCATCTTCTTATTTATCAAAACAATTGATTTAAAGGCTTTTGAAAACCAATATGCAGGAGCGCGCCCGCTTGCACTATCCGGTGCTTATGTTGCTTTTAACGATATCTGGAGTTCGTTTTACAACCAGGCAGGGATTGCCGGCTTCAGGGAAATTTCGGCAGGTGTGTTTTATGAGTCCAGGTTTCAGTTGAAAGAATTGTCGTTGATGGCAGGAGCAGTTATTATCCCTGCCGGGACAGCAAATTTCGGGTTTAACTATTTACAATTCGGCACCGGCGAATTTAAAGAAACAAAACTGGGGCTGCTATTTTCCAAACGGCTTTCAAAAAAACTTTCTGCCGGGTTGCAGTTCGATTACCTGGCCACTGTATTGCCGGAAAACCAAAGGGCTAAGGGGCTGGCAACCTTCGAAGCAGGGGTTGTTTACAGGCTTTCGAAAGAACTACAGCTTGGGGCACATATTTTTAATCCGGTGAACCGGGGGGTAAAAACATTCAATGCATTATTAAATATCCCGGCTATTTTCAGGATTGGTGGCAGGTACCACCTTTCAAACCTTGTGCTTACCTGTTTCGAGATGGAAAGAAGCCCTGGCAAAGGCCTTGTTTTTAAAGCCGGCACGGAGTTCCTGCCTGCGAAGAACCTGGCTGTACGGTTTGGCATTTCGGGTAAGCCTTTTTCATACACAGCAGGCTTTGGCTGCGCTTTCGGGAATATCAAAACAGGTTTTGCCTTTAATTATCATGGGGTACTTGGCATTTCCCCATCGGTTTCAATTCAATTTGCGTTTAATGATTAAATCGTTCAGATACGTTATTTTGTTGATATTTTCGGGGATATTCTTTATTTCCGAAGGGCAGGATTCCCCTGACCCCAGCCAGGATTTTGAAACCATTATCGAATCGTTGAATGAAGACCTGGAAGATGAGGCAGATTACGAGCCGGTACTCGAAAACCTGGAATCATTTTTTGAGTCGCCACTGAACATAAATTCGGCGACAGTGCCTGAACTGCAAAAGTTATTTTTCTTAAATGAGATTCAAATCAATAACCTCCTGGAGTACCGTAAAAGAACGGGTGAAATTTATTCTATTTACGAACTTAATGCTGTTGAAGGTTTTAACCGTGAGGTACTTGAGAAAATAGCCCCTTTTATTCGGTTTGGCTCTGTAAAGGCAAAGGATGGGCGGTATAAAATACCATTGAAATATGGAAGGCACCAGGTACTGCTCCGCTCAACCGGTGTGCTTCAGAAAGCAAAAGGTTATCGACAGGGAAATGGGAAGCCTCCAAAGTACGAAGGGGGCAATATCAGGATTTACACCCGTTACCGCTTTCTTTTGGGCGATAAGGCCTCTGCCGGGTTTACGGCTGAAAAAGACCCCGGAGAAGCATTTTTCTCCGGGTCGAATAAAAGTGGCTTTGATTATTATTCAGGGCATATAAGCATAGGGTTTAATTCGATCGTACAAAATATTACAATTGGCGATTTCCTGGTCAGGGCCGGCCAGGGGCTGGTACTCTGGCAGGGGTTCTCGCCCGGTAAATCGTCAGATGTTATGGCAATAGCAAAAAATATCCAGGGGATCAGCCCATACACCTCAACCGATGAGAACCGCTTTTTCCGGGGAGCCGGTGCCAGCCTGAAGATAAATGACTTTAACCTAAACTTTTTCTTTTCACAAAAAAAACGTGATGCTAATCTGGCTCCCCCCGATACGTCAGGTATCCCCGGCTATTTTACGAGCCTTCAGGTATCGGGGCTGCACCGTACCGGTAATGAAACAGATGACGAAAAGAGTATTCGGGAAACAGCGGCAGGAGCTTTTGTTTCGTACCAAAAAAACAGGTTGAAAGTCGGGGCAACTTTTTTTTACCAACAGTTCAACCTACCGCTGGTACTTAAAGATGCACCATACAACTACTATAAATTCTCAGGTGTAAAAAACATGGATTTTGGTATCGACTACAGGTATTTAACGGGAATCTGCCAGTTGTTTGGCGAAGCAGCAATTTCGCAGTCAGGGGGACTGGCTTTTTTACAGGGGATCAAGGCACACCTGCACGACCGGGTTGATTATTCTGTGCTATTCAGGCATTTTGAACGAAATTACCAGGCCCTATACAGCAATGCCTTCTCCGAAGGATCGGCAAATAGTAATGAAACGGGCCTTTATTTTGGGGCAAGCCTGTTGCCGGCCAGGAATTTCCGGCTTTCGGGGTACGCCGACCTTTATAAATCGCCATGGCTGAGTTATACAACCATTGCACCATCAAAAGGGCATGATATCCTGGTTCAACTGGATTACCGGCCTTCGCAAAAACTACAATTGTATGCCCGCTTTAAAAATGAAACCAAAGAGGTAAAGGTACATATTGAAAAAAAATATGTTAATACCCCTTTAAATACAAAACGGGCAAGGCTCCACCTCCAATATTCGCCAACAGGACAAATTATTCTGAAAAGCCGGTTTGAATATGCGTTCTATAAAAAATACAAAAAAGAATATGGTTTTTTATTATACCAGGATGTTGTATACAGCCCGGTTAAAATTCCTTTTAAAGGGTATATGAGAGTGGCTGTATTTAAAACAGATTCATACAATTCAAGAATATATGCATACGAAAATGATTTGCTTTATAATTACTCTATTCCGGCTTATTATGGCAATGGATTTCGCGTATATTTGAACACTTCGTACAAATTTTCTACTTTTTTAGGTGTTTGGTTAAAGTTGTCAAATACAACCTACTCCGACCGTGAATCAATAGGTTCAGGCTATAATGAGGTTGACGGGAGAAACTTAACAGAAGTTAAAATTCAGGCCCGATTAAAATTTTAACACCGATTTTTGTTACTTTGCCAGGAAGAACTGTTAAGATTAAAGAGGTAAATTAGGAAAAAAGGTTTCTTATTCAGGATAAAATTCCTGAACTATCCATTTTTTAATAGTAGAAAAACTATAAATAAATGCCAATGAGATTGACGTATAATTATGATGATATTAGGCCCTACCATGATGACGAAGTAAATCAAAAAATTAAAGAGTTGCTTGCAGACGAAGTTTTCGGCAGGGTGCTTTTGGTTTTGTATAAAGACCCTGCAAAAGTAAAACAGGTAAAAAAGGATTTGGCAAAGGTCCAAACCATTGAGCAACTTCAGCTGGGGTTTATGCACAGTATGGTGAAGATGATAATTGACAGTACGACTGATGGTGTGACTTGCAGCGGGCTCGACCACCTGGACAAATCAAAACCATACCTTTTCATTTCAAATCATCGTGATATTATCCTGGATTCAGCACTTTTGAATTTCCTGATACTTGAAAACGGTATGAATACCACCCAAATAGCCATTGGCGACAACCTGTTTGTGTACGAGTGGATAGAACATGCTGTAAAATTAAACCGCGCGTTTGTAGTAAAACGGAATATTGCTGCAAGGGAGTTGTTAGAAGCTTCGCAAAAGCTTTCTCAGTATATACGTTCATCTATTACGGAAAATAATATCTCGGTATGGATTGCCCAGCGGGAAGGAAGGACAAAAAACGGGTTCGACCAGACCCAGGTAAGCCTGCTCAAGATGCTGAATATGAGCAACAACAGCGACTATATTAAAGGTTTCTCAGAGCTTAATATTGTCCCTATCTCTATATCGTACGAAATTGAACCATGTGGAATATCGAAGGTTAATGAAACCATTCAGAGAGAATTAAAAGGGTTTCAGAAAACCAGCAAAGACGACTTTAAAAGTATGGCCATGGGGGTATTATACCCAAAAGGGAGGGTGCATTTTTCATTTGGCAGGCCCATTCATTCAGAGTTAAGTGGGTTTGGCAGCGTTGCCAGGCCGAATGAGTTCTTTCAAAACCTGGCCAAACTCATAGACGAAAAAATATACAGCCAGTTTAAACTCTGGGCAAATAATTATATTGCCTACGACTTATTATACCGCACCAATAAATACAAGAAACTCTATACATTTGAGGAAAAGTTAAATTACGAAAGGTTGTTGCACGCTGCCATTTCCGATGTAAATAGCGACCCGGCTTTGGTAAGAGAACGATTCCTGAGTTTATATGCAAACCCGGTAACCAATGCAAAATCAATGGTTCAATCGCTCGTTTAAGCTGAATTTTAAAACGATAATCTGGGATTGGAACGGCACACTGTTAGATGACCTTGCCCTTTGTGTTAACGCCATAAATACCCTTTTGGAAAAAAGAGGGTTGCCGCTTTTGAATAACGGCACATATAAAGAGGTATTCTCTTTCCCGGTAAAAGATTATTACGAAAAAGTAGGATTCGATTTTTCAAAAGAGCCTTTCTCAGTCCCGGCCCGGGAATTTATCACCGCATACAATTTACAGGCTAACCAATGCAGGCTGCATTCATCTGCTATCCCGATACTGCAATATTTCAGGTCGCAATCAATCAGCCAGTTTGTCCTTTCGGCAACGAAACAAGACATGCTGGACACTGCCCTGGGGCAAAATGGCATTTCTCATTTTTTCAAGGCTGCCCTGGGGTTAAATGACCATTATGCCGTTTCAAAAATTGAAAGAGGGAAAGAACTACTGGATTTAGAAGGGGTCCATAAAGAATCAACCTGTATAATAGGCGATACCATCCACGATTTTGAAGTGGCAACGGAGTTGGGGATACAATGTATATTAATTGCCAATGGGCACCAGTCGAAACAACGGCTGCTCGATACCGGGGCTCCTGTTTTGAATTCATTGGGGGAGTTGGCAGTCCTTACTACGGAATTTTCTTCCTGATATCCCGAATATAAAGCTGCAAATTTGTTTTACCCCTGAATTCATTCTCCGCAACCGAATAACATATATCGTAAGGCAGCCCGGATGTTACGATATCAAATTTATCGGATTGGTTAAAAGCAATACCGGCAAAAACTGTAGAATTAAAATCGGGCTCCATAAGGTCTAATTTAATGTGTTCCCCATTTTTCCCTACCAGCCTGCTCGAACCGGGGTCAAGTACATCTTCGGTAACAAAAACCGGTATCATATTGTGAGGCCCAAACGGTGCGAATTGTTTTAATATCCGGTAAAAATTCTGTCCTATATCGCTGAGCATAATTTTTGCATCAATATCAATGGCGCAAACCTGCTGTTCTTCTGTAATCGACTCGGCCACAATGCGTTCGAAACGCTCGGTAAAAGCAGGGATATTCTCTATTTTCAAAGTTAACCCGGCAGCATACATGTGCCCTCCATACGACTCCAGTAAATCGCTGCACATTCCAATTGCTTCGTACAAATCAAAATCTTTCACCGACCGTGCCGAACCCGTTGCCATACCATTCGACTCGGTCAATATTACAGTTGGGCGGTAAAAATTTTCTGTCAGCCGGGAAGCAACAATCCCCACCACTCCCTTGTGCCAGTCGCGGTTGTACAAAACAGTACTTTTTTTATTCCTTAAAAAATCACTGTTGTGGATCATATCCAGGGCTTCCTGGGTAATATCCCGGTCCAGGGTTTTCCGTATCTCATTGTATGAGTTAATTTCATCGCCCAATTCACCTGCTTCATGTTCATCTTCGGCAACCAATATCTCCACCGACTTTTTGCCGTGTTCAATCCTTCCCGAAGCATTCAGGCGGGGGCCGATCTTAAAAACAATATCACTAATGCTTATCTCATCACCATTAATCCCGGAATACTGAAGGATGGTCTTTAACCCGATCGAAGGATTAGCACTCAGTTTTTTCAATCCGAAAAATGATAATATCCGGTTTTCGCCTGTTACCGGGACAATATCGGAAGCAATACTAACAACTACCAGGTCAAGCAGGTCGTAAAGCTCTGCCAGCGGCACTTTGTTCTTCATTGAATAAGCCTGAAGGAATTTAAATCCTACCCCACACCCCGAAAGGTCTTGAAAAGGGTAATTACAATCCGGGCGTTTGGGGTCAAGCACTGCAACCGCATCCGGTATAGTATCGTCAGGATTATGGTGGTCGCAAATAATAAAATCGATCCCCAATGCTTTGGCCTCCGCAACTTTCGTTGCAGCCTTTATACCACAGTCCAGCACAATTACCAGGCTGTATTTTTCTTTTGCAGCATATTGTATGCTTTTTGGGGAAATACCATACCCCTCTAAATACCTGTCGGGGATATAAAAGCTAAGGTCTTTAATCCTTTTTTTCAGGAAAATGTGCATCAGGGCTACCGAGGTTGTCCCGTCAACATCGTAATCGCCATAAATAAGTACCTTTTCCTGTTTTTCGATGGCTTGTTCGAGGCGGGCAACAGCTTTGCCCATATCTTTCATCAGGAAAGGGTCATGTAAATCGTTGAGCCGCGGCCTGAAAAATGCTTTCGCCTGATCGTAAGTTTTAATATTCCGTTGAACCAATAATTTGGCAATTACCATATCTACATTTAATGCAGCCGATAGGTGTTTAACTTCATTTTGGTCTCCCTGAGGCTTGACTTTCCAGACTTTATCCATTCCTGTACGTTATGATTATGCCAATATTCGAGTGTGCTAAGATACAAAAATGAGCTGTGATAACCGTGTTATTTAATATTTTACTAATTATATTTTATTAACATATACTTACAGTATATGTGTTCTCAGAGGTGCTTTTATTACATTTTCAAAATTGAAAATGTTTATTTATTTTAATGAGGTTGTTTAAAGTTAAATTGAGAACCTGCGAGCAATATCTTGATTCCATTGGGCCTCAGCCAATTTTTCTTGCATCCCGAGTACCCGGGCTGAAAATCAATATGCCACTCCCGAAAATCCACTTTAACTTTAATCAACTTCAATATATTTAGTAATCAGTAAACTAACCCTGTAAACATACTTTTCTTATCTTTGCACAAATTTTTTCACGCCAATATATTTAGGTAAATGGATTATACATATTTAAGCGAACAGGAAATTATCCGAAGGAATTCGTTACAGAAGTTGCGTGAGTTGGGTATTGAACCATACCCCGCTGCAAAATACGATGTAAACAGTACGGCAAAGGATATAAAGGAAAGTTTCGGTGATGGGGAAGAAAGCACATTGCACGATGTCTGCCTGGCAGGCCGGATTATGAGCCGCCGGATCATGGGGAAAGCCTCATTTGCCGAATTGCAGGACCATACCGGGCGGATACAGATATATGTTAACCGGGACGAAATATGCCCGGGCGAGGATAAGTCGCTATACAACAATGTATTTAAGAAACTCCTCGACATTGGCGATATTATCGGTATCAAAGGGTTTGTATTTAAAACCCAGGTGGGCGAAATATCTGTACATGTGAAGGAGTTGACTGTTTTAAGCAAATCTCTGCGCCCCCTTCCAATAGTTAAGGAAAAAGGCGGCGAAATATACGATGCATTTACCGACCCGGAGCAACGTTACCGTATGCGCTATGTCGACCTGATTGTTAACCCGCATGTGAAAGATGTATTTATTAAACGCTCAAAAATCATCAACACCATGCGGCAAATGTTTAACGAATACGGCTACTTTGAGGTGGAAACACCTATTTTACAGCCTATCCCGGGAGGTGCTGCTGCAAGGCCCTTTATTACCCACCACAATTCGCTGAATATCCCGCTTTACCTGCGTATTGCCAACGAACTTTACCTGAAAAGGCTGATTGTAGGCGGCTTCGAAGGGGTGTATGAGTTTGCCAAAGATTTTCGCAACGAGGGCATGGACCGCACCCATAACCCTGAATTTACCGTGATGGAAATTTATGTGGCCTACAAAGACTATAAATGGATGATGGGTTTCACAGAAGAAATTTGCGAGCGTGTGGCACTTGCCCTCCACGGAACTACAAAAGTACCGTTGGGAGATAATATTATCGACTATAAAGCACCCTACCCACGGGTAACCATGTATGAAGCGATAAAAAAATATACGGGTTACGATATTGAAGGGAAATCGGAAGAAAAGCTGAGGAAGATATGCGATACCCTGGGGATTGAAACCGACAGTACCATGGGTAAAGGCAAAATGATTGATGAGATATTTGGTGGAAAATGCGAGCATCACTACATTCAGCCAACATTTATTACCGATTACCCGAAAGAGATGTCGCCACTAACCAAAAAGCACCGCGACAACCCGGAACTGACTGAACGGTTCGAGTTGATAGTAAACGGGAAAGAGCTTGCAAACGCCTACTCGGAACTGAACGACCCCATCGACCAGCGCGAGCGTTTTGAGGAGCAGTTGAGGCTTTCGGAAAAAGGTGACGATGAGGCTATGTTTATCGACCAGGATTTTCTGAAAGCCCTGGAGTTTGGAATGCCGCCAACATCAGGCATGGGGATCGGTATCGACCGCCTCACCATGTTTATGACCAATAGCCCATCTATACAGGATGTGTTGTTTTTCCCGCAAATGCGCCCCGAAAAAAAAGCAGTTGAAATGAGCGATGATGAAAAAGCGGTTTTCAATATTTTAAAAGCTAATTCCCCGATTGACCTAAACGACTTAAAAGCACAATCGGGCTTGAGTAATAAAAAATGGGATAAAACCATTAAAGGCCTGACTAAAAACAATATTGCCAAAGTAAATAAGACTGATGAAGGGTTATTTGTGGAGGTGGTGGGGTAGTAGAAAGCTACAAGCTACAAGCTGTAAGGAAGAAGACAGCTTTGGTGTTTTTTGAGGGTTTCCATTAAAGGGTGTGGCGGTTTTTAACCGCCATTAGGTACAGTTACAGGAAAATATGGGGTTTCCCACGTGACGAAGTTGTTATAACTTTGCAAGCAGTACGTACACACGTAAAATCAGCCATGAAAAATAATTCACATATAAAATTTTTAATCTGGAATGGGCTCAAAGGAATAGGCTGGCTAATGGTATTATTAGCCTTGTACTTCCTTTTCCGTGAGTTTGTTTTCGAACACAACTCCGACTTCTGGGTTCAAAGGTTTTATAGCCGCCCCCTGATTATTTACGGGATTTACCTGGCATCTGAATTTATTTTCGGGCTGATCCCCCCTGAGTTATTCATGCTGTGGGCTATAAATAAGGGTAGTACAACAGTTTATTTCCTAAACCTTGCTTTTTTTGGCGGTGCCTCTTATGGCATTGGGTACCTGACTTTCCTGATCGGAAGGCATCTGCACAGGAGATTGTATTTTAGGTTTTTCCGTAAAAAGTTTTTTATGAACTACTGGCCTCTTTTGAATAAATACGGGTCATTACTGATTATCGTAGCTGCATTGACACCTATCCCTTTTTCTGCGGTTAGTATGATTGTCGGCTCAACTAATTATTCTTCTTCAAAATACCTTAAATTCGCCATATCCCGGCTTGTACGATTTGCCGTTTATGGGTACATAATTTATCAGACACATCAATTTTAACCCATTTTGCCCCCCTGGCATGAGGCTAAGAAGGTATCAATTCAAATTTCTGGTGGGGTAATATTGGATTCATGGAATAATTTGGGGTTTTATACCTGACCTCAACCTTTGCGACTCTGCGACTTTGTGACTTTGCGACTTTGCGACTTTGTGACTCTGCGACTTTGCGACTTTGCGACTCTGCGACTCTGCGACTTTGCGACTCTGCGGTAAAAAAGTTTGTTTCAGTAATGCCTCATTTTATACCTGACTTCAACCTTTCATAATTTGCCATTTTTATTCTAGGCAAACATAATTGTAATTTCTTCCATAATCTATAATTTCAACCTTTCTTCTTTGATATCAACAGGTTCCCAAAGGTTGCAAATCCAATGATTTTCTTTTGAATTCAATCCTCCAACATTCATAAATGTACTTTACCTATCCCGGATACCCGGTAATTCCCCTTATTTCTTTATAAAGCGGTTCCAGTAATTTATACATTTTCCGGTAAACTCTCTTGTACAGGTGATTATAAAGCATTGCATTTTCCGGGTTAGGCTCAAATGAATGCTGGTAGCTGACCATTGATTCAATCGCTTCTTCAATCGAATTAAAACAGTTGGTTCCAAGTGCAGTTAAAATGGCTGCCCCCAGGCCCGAGGTCTCGAAGGTTGTCCCCCTTACAATCGGCAGGTTAAACACATCGGCACTAATCTGGCAAATTTCATTGCTTTGTGAAGCACCACCCGAAACAGCCAGTTGCCTGAATTTAAACCTGCCTTTCTTTTCAATCCTGTACATTCCTTCGAGCAACCCAAAAGCGAGCCCTTCGATAACAGCCCTGTACACGTGTGCTTTTTTATGCACATCGCCAAAACCGATCATTGCCCCTTTGGCAGAAGGTTCGGAAAGGCTGGGGCTCCAATATGGCTGCACAATAAGCCCCATTGAGCCGGGAGGTGTCTTTTTTAGTAATTTGTTTAACACAACTTCCACGGGAATCCCTTTTGACAGGGCTTTCTTTTCTTCTTTTTGTGCAAACTCATTTTTAAACCATGTAACCATCCAAAACCCCCTGAAAATTTCTATTTCAGGATTAAACCTGCCGGGGTAGGACGCAGGGTAGGCAGGCATAAACGGTTTAGGTTCAAAATACCGGGCAGAGGTCGTCTGGATGGTAGCAGCAGTGCCAAAACTCAAACTGGCCATGGAATGGTCAAGCACACCCATACCAATTGTTTCACAGCCTTTGTCAGACCCGCAGGCAATCACAGGCAATCCTTCCGGGATACCCGTTTGCCGAGATGCCGTCCCGGTAATTTTACCAATCGGCGTTCCGGGCTGTACCAGTACCGGCAGTTTTTCTTTCTCAACGGGGTATATTTTACTGCTTATTGCAAATGGTTTCTTAGGATCCCCCCATTTAAGCTGCCTGTAATTAAATGGGAGGTGCCCAATCTGAGAGGCCACCGAATCGGCAAACTGGCCGGTAAGCCTGAAATTTATAAAGCCTGAAACCTGCAAATATTTATGTGTCTTCGCCCATATACCTGGCTGTTGTTGCCTGATCCAGTTGCACTTCCCCTCTTTTTGCATTTTTTCGACCACCTCTTCCATTCGAATAATTTTCAGGGCGGCCCTCATCAATAAAGTCGGACTATAAACTATTTCAGCTTTCCTCTGGTCGAGCCAAACCACTGCAGGGCGCAAAGGCTTCCCCTCCTTATCAACATTCACCAATGTATTCCGTAAAGTGGTAACGCCTACTCCGCATATTTTACTGAAATCCTCCGGATTGCGCTTCTTTAAAACAGAGGATGCCTTACACAAGCTCTTCCAATACAATTCAGGGTCTTGTTCTGCCCATCCTGGATGTTCTGAGCAATAGGGTTCAAACGGTATTTTTTCCATATCAATCAACTCACCCTTCAGTGAAAAAAGAAGTACCCTCAAACTTTGGGTTCCACAATCGACAGACAAAATCAGTTTTTCCATTTGGTTTATTTAAAGCCTCTAAACTTCCAATTTTGAACAAATCTTAAGTTTGATGTTAAAAATAGGTAATAAAAGTGCCTGTTTATTTTCATTTTAAAAAATTATTTTCATATTTGCACTTAATCAAGATCGTAATAAGATGAAATTAAACATTGGTATATCACTTCTCGGACTCCTAATAGGTATTCTTATCCTTTGGGTGAAGAAATGAGAATGGTATACTGATATGTAATTACTGAACAATATAAAATGAACCATTCTCAATAACAGAGGATGGTTTTTTTTTATATATAAATTGAATATTAAATATTTGTACAATGAGCAACAAGCTTTACATTTTCGACACAACATTGAGGGACGGAGAACAAGTCCCCGGTTGTCAGTTAAACACGGTTGAAAAGATTGAAGTTGCTAAAGCATTACAGGATTTGGGGGTTGATGTTATTGAAGCAGGATTCCCAATTTCCAGCCCTGGCGACTTTGAATCGGTAGTTGAAATTTCGAAAGCGGTCACATGGCCAACTATTTGTGCCCTAACCCGTGCAGTGCAGAAAGACATAGATGTAGCTGCCGAATCACTAAAATACGCTAAAAAAGGGCGTATCCATACCGGTATTGGTACATCTTATTACCATATACACTACAAACTCAATTCAACCCCGGAAGCTATTATTGAGCGTGCCACTGAAGCCGTTAAATATGCAAAAAAATATGTTGAAGATGTTGAATTCTATGCCGAAGATGCCGGGCGTACTGAGAATGAGTACCTTGCAAAGGTTGTAGAAGCTGTTATCAAAGCCGGGGCAACTGTTGTAAATATACCCGACACAACAGGTTATTGTTTACCACACGAATTTGGCGAGAAGATCAAATTCCTGATGGACAATGTAAAAGGAATTGAGAAAGCAACCATTGCAACCCATTGCCACAACGACCTTGGCATGGCTACTGCGAATACTATTGCCGGAATAATAAACGGAGCCAGGCAGGCAGAAGTAACCATAAACGGGATTGGCGAACGTGCCGGGAATACTTCATTGGAAGAAGTTGTAATGATTCTGAAAAGCCGGTACAAAGCCCTTGGCGTTGGCACAAATATCAACACAAAAAAGATATACGGTACAAGCCGGTTGGTTTCCACATTGATGAACATGCCTGTGCAACCCAACAAAGCAATAGTCGGGAGGAATGCTTTTGCCCACTCCTCAGGTATCCATCAGGACGGGGTATTGAAGAATCGTGAGAATTACGAGATCATGGACCCCACCGATGTCGGCATCAACGAATCGTCTATCCTTTTAACCGCCCGCAGCGGACGCGCAGCACTAAAACACAGGCTCGAATTGATGGGATTTAATTTAAGCAAAGAAAAACTGGATGAAATATACGAGCAATTCCTAAAAATCGCCGATAAGAAAAAAGATATCCGCGATGACGATATTGCCCTTTTGGCCGGCGATGCAACAAAGCAGGAAAAACGCATTAAGCTGGATTTCCTGCAGGTGGTTACCGGGAAGAACCTTATCCCTATGGCAACTGTCCGCCTTGATATTGCAGGAGAAAAGTTTGATGCAACAGCAGCAGGCAACGGCCCGGTCGATTCAGCCATCAAAGCGATTAAACAAATCATCCGCAGGCAGGTTGTTATAGAAGAATTCCTTGTTCAGGCAATTACCCGTGGAAGCGATGATATCGGGAAAGTACACATGCAGGTTGAATACAATGAAACGATTTACCATGGCTTTGGCGCCAATACCGACATCATTACCGCTTCGGCAGAAGCCTTCCTGGATGCTATTAATAAGTTACCTGTAGGGTAGTTACAAATCAAAAAAAATAACAGTACTTACCTGACTGCTTTGAGTAGGCGGGTAAAGTAAACTAATTATAAAAAATAATTATAAAAATTTACTCATCTCCCGGAACTTCCCTCTCCCCCGGAGAAGGAGTTGGAGGTAAGGCTTTTTAATATAAAATATGGAATCAAAAACATTATTCGATAAGATTTGGGATGCACACGTGGTAAAAAAGGTTGAAGACGGCCCAGATGTATTGTACATCGACAAACACCTGATCCATGAGGTTACCAGCCCGGTAGCATTCCTGGGATTGGAAAAAAGGGGGTTGGAAGTTTTCCGCCCCGAGAACACCATTGCTACACCCGACCACAATGTGCCTACAATCGAACAGCATTTATCAATTAAAGATGAATTATCGCGCAACCAGGTCGAAACATTAACCGGCAACTGCGAAAAGCACGGTATCCGGCTATATGGCCTCAACCACCCCTGGCACGGCATTGTCCACGTAATAGGGCCGGAACTGGGCATTACCCAGCCCGGAATGACTATGGTGTGCGGCGACAGCCATACCTCTACACACGGGGCATTTGGAACTGTTGCATTTGGCATTGGCACCAGCGAAGTAGAAATGGTACTGGCAAGCCAGTGTATAATGCAGCCTAAGCCGAAAAAAATGAAGATTTCGGTGAACGGAGAACTAAAAAAAGGCGTTACCGCAAAAGATATTGCTTTATATATTATATCTCAGATTTCGACCAGTGGAGGCACAGGCCATTTTATTGAATTTGCAGGTTCGGCAATTACCAGCCTTTCAATGGAAGGAAGGATGACTCTTTGCAACATGAGTATCGAATGTGGAGCACGTGGCGGGTTGATTGCTCCGGATGAAACGACATTCGACTATGTGAAAGGACGCGAATATGCGCCCAAAGGTGAACAATGGAGTAAAGCATTGGCTTATTGGGAAACATTAAAAACTGACGATGACGCTGTTTTTGATACAGAATACTCATTTGATGCTGCCGATATTGAGCCAATGATTACTTACGGTACAAACCCGGGAATGGGTATTGGGGTAACCCAGGATATTCCAACCGGGAGCGGACTTGAAGGATCAGACAAATTGACGTTCGAAAATTCATTACAATACATGGGCTTCAGGCCGGGTGATAAAATCGGAGGGCACCCCATCGACTATGTTTTTGTAGGGAGTTGCACCAATGGCCGAATTGAGGACCTTAGGGCCTTTACCGGTTTTATTAAAGGCAGGAAAAAGGCAGGAAACGTTACAGCATGGATTGTACCGGGCTCAAAACAAGTTGAGAAAGCCGCCAGGGAAGAAGGATTAGTGGAAATCCTGGAAGCAGCCGGTTTTGAATTACGCCAGCCGGGTTGTTCGGCATGCCTGGCCATGAATGATGATAAAATCCCGGAAGGGAAATATGCTGTGGCTACTTCAAACCGGAACTTTGAGGGCCGCCAGGGGCCGGGTGCCAGGACTTTGCTGGCCAGCCCGCTTACAGCAGCAGCATCTGCAATTACCGGTGTGATCACCGACCCGAGAGAATTTTTGGATTGATTACTGATGATTGATAATCCAAATTAAATATTATGAACAGGGGTATCCTTTAACCTGAATAATTAATAAATTTTCGTTATGAGAAGTCAAAATACAAAGAGTACAGGTAAGCGCAGGTTTTCGACTCACAGCAATAGCCCAAGCTATTTCGAGAATCGGAAAGTGAGCATTGCCTTTAATCACAGTAGTTTGGCTTCGCAATAGGACAATCTGTGAATTATTCAGGTTAAAAAAGGACCAAAAATTATAAACTAAAATGGCATACGATAAATTTATAACATTAAGATCTCAGGCAGTACCACTACCCATTGAGAATGTAGATACCGACCAGATTATCCCGGCACGGTTTCTAAAAGCGGTCGAACGAAAAGGCTTTGGAGATAACCTTTTCCGCGACTGGCGCTACGATAAAAACGGGCAGGAGAAAGCCGGCTTCCCTTTAAATGACAAAAAATATTCAGGTAAAATATTGGTGGGCAGCAAGAATTTCGGGAGTGGCTCAAGCCGCGAACATGCTGCCTGGGCAATATACGACTATGGTTTCAGAGTAGTGGTTTCCAGCTTTTTTGCCGATATTTTTAAAAACAACGCATTGAACAATGGGCTTCTGCCGGTTGTTGTTACTCCTATGTTCTTACAGGATATCTTTAATGAAATAGAGAAAGACCCTCAAACAGAATTTGAGGTAAATCTTGAAGAACAAAAATTCACAATTGTTGCAACAGGTAAATCAATTAATTTTGAAATAAATACGTATAAAAAACATTGTTTGGCCAACGGGCTTGATGATATTGATTACCTGGTAGCAATAAAAGAAGATATTGAAAAATTTGAAAAAGCCAGATAAATGACAGGCAGTGCAATAAAACTCGAAGGTAAACAATTACTAATAATGGATACGACTCTTCGTGACGGAGAGCAAACCACGGGTGTATCTTTTTCAGAAAATGAGAAACTGAGTGTTTCGAAAATCTTATTAGAAGATATTGGGGTCGACCGTATAGAAATTGCATCGGCGCGTGTATCCGAAGGAGAATTTACAGGCACAAAACGCGTAATGCAATGGGCAGCAAAAAAGAAAGGATTCCTGGGGAAGATAGAAGTTTTAGGTTTTATTGACGGGAAAGTGTCGCTTGAATGGATTCAGAAAGCCGGGGGGAAAGTAATCAACCTGCTTTGTAAAGGTTCGTTCAAGCATGTAACCCAGCAACTAAGGAAAACACCGGAGGAGCACGTAGCCGATATAAAACAAGTAATTGCTTATGCCAATGAGATGGGGATTAAGGTAAATATTTACCTTGAAGACTGGTCAAATGGAATGCGTAATTCTAAAGACTACGTCCATTTTATGGTTTCCGAACTGAAAGGGCAGGAAATAGACCGTATAATGCTCCCCGACACACTTGGCATCCTTGACCCTGACGAAACGTACGACTATTGTAAAGAGATGATTGAATCGTTCCCTGATGTGAACTTCGATTTTCATGCCCACAATGATTACGACCTGGCAATAGCCAATGTCTTCCATGCAATTAAGGCAGGCATAAACTGTGTGCATACCACTATAAACGGGCTTGGCGAACGGGCAGGTAATGCTCCGCTTTCAAGTGTGATTGCGACTGTCAAAGACCATTTGAAAATGAAGACCAACGTAAATGAGTCGAACCTGAACAGGGCGTCAAAACTTGTTGAGACATTTTCCGGGATACGTATCCCCACCAACAAACCGTTAATCGGCGAATATGTTTTTACGCAGTGCAGCGGGATCCATGCCGATGGAGACAGTAAAAACAACCTCTATTTTAATGAGTTGCTACCTGAACGGTTCGGGCGAATCCGAAAATATGCCCTGGGGAAAACATCGGGGAAAGCCAACATCCGAAAAAACCTGGAAGAACTGGGCATTGAGCTGGATGCCGAATCATTAAAAAGGGTAACTGACAAGATTATCGTATTAGCCGACCAAAAAGAAACGGTGACAAATGAGGACCTCCCTTACATTGTTGCCGATGTGCTGAACAGCCAGTTCATTGAGCAAAAAATTAAAGTGATCAACTATTCAATGACCCATGCAAAAGGGCTTAAGCCGGTTGCATCGGTTGCTATTGAGATAGCGGGGAAAAGATATTCTGAATTCAGCGAGGGCGATGGCCAGTATAATGCGTTTATGAAAGCATTACGGAAAATATACCGAAAGCTTGGAAAACCATTCCCGAAACTGATCGACTACGTTGTAACCATCCCTCCCGGAGGAAGGACCGATGCACTGGTTGAGACAGTGATTACCTGGAAGAACGAGCATGAATTCAAAACCAGGGGGCTGGACCCCGACCAGACAACGGCAGCAATCAATGCCACAGTCCGAATGTTAAACATTCTGGAGACCAATTTCAAACCGGGTTTTATCGGTAAAATAATGGATAACCTGAAGGTTTAGGAACTGTTTTAAGTTTAACTATTATCTTTGTACGCTTACAAATCAATTATCTGAATATGAAACTAAATATTGCAATATTGCCTGGCGATGGCATAGGCCCCGAAATAGTAGAACAGGCAATGAAAGCAGTAAATGCTATAGCTGAAAGGTTCGGGCATGAACTAACATACGAATATGGGTTGACAGGAGCTACAGCCATCGACCAGGTTGGCGACCCCTACCCTGCCGAGACCCATAATTTATGTATGAAATCGGATGCGGTGCTGTTTGGTGCAATCGGCGACCCGAAATTTGATAATAACCCAAAAGCAACGGTCAGGCCAGAGCAAGGCTTGCTGGCTATGCGGAAAAAACTGGGGTTGTATGCCAATATCCGCCCGGTAGAAACTTTTGAATCGTTGATTCATAAATCGCCTTTACGCAGGGAGTTGGTCGAAGGAGCCAACTTTGTATGTATCCGTGAACTGACCGGGGGTATCTATTTCGGCGAAAAAGGAAGGAAAGACAATGGCAATACGGCTTTTGACACCAATACCTACACCCGCGAAGAAATTGAACGTATCCTTAAACTAGGATATGAATTTGCCCGGAAACGCAATAAAAAGCTGACCGTAGTTGATAAAGCAAACGTGTTGGAAAGCTCACGTTTATGGAGGGAGATTGCTCAGGAGATGGCACCTCAAAACCCGGATATCAAAACCGAATATATGTTTGTCGATAATGCTGCCATGCAAATTATCCAGTGGCCTAAAAACTTTGACGTGATGGTTACAGAAAATATGTTTGGCGATATCCTGACTGATGAAGCCAGTGTGATTACAGGTTCACTGGGCTTGTTGCCATCTGCTTCAATAGGTATCCACACATCCGTATTTGAACCCATCCACGGTTCGTACCCGCAGGCAGCCGGAAAAGATATTGCCAACCCTGTTGCAACCATACTCTCGGCAGCCATGATGTTCGAATATGCTTTTGGTTTAATGGATGAGGGCAAACTAATACGCGATGCTGTTGCAGCCTCTCTAACAAAAGGAGTTGTAACGGAAGACATTGCTGAAGGGAAATCTTTCAAAACCTCTGAAGTGGGCGACTGGATTGCAGGCTATGTTGCAAAAGTAAAATAACCGTATTCCGCACAAAGTGCTAAATTTTGCCTGCACTACCCGGCAGGTGGCTTCGAGTCGCCTGCTGAGTATAAAAATTGGGGCCAAAAGGATAATTCCCAGACAGCCTCTTAATGGTTCAGACTATTGCAGCATCGCTCTCACTTTAGCGGCAATATCTTTCCCATCGGCTTTGCCGGCCAGCTCTTTAGTGGCAATCCCCATTACTTTCCCCATGTCTTTCATCGAGGAAGATGCTGTCCTTTTGATTATAGACCGTATGGCAGAAACCAACTCCTCATCACTTATCTTTGCGGGAAGGAACGCTTCAAATACCTTTACCTGGTCCATCTCATGCCGGTAGAGGTCGTCCCTGCCCTGCTCTTTGTAAATAGCTGCGGAGTCTTTGCCTTGTTTGGCAAGTTTTTGTATTATTTTCAACGACTCTTCGTCCGATAATTCGGCATTGGCTCCCTTGGCAGCCCTGGCTTCGATCATCTCTTTCTTGATATTCCTCAAAGCTTCCAGTTTTCCTTTTTCGCGGGCTTTCATTGCCGCCTTAATGTCGTTATTGACCTGATCTGATAAACTCATGGCAATGCTGTTTATTTTATTTTGTCAATTTATTAAAAAGTACTGTTCCCCTATTCTTATTATAACATTAGGGAACCGAAGGGTGTACGGTGGTAATTTTCAAATGTCCTTAATCAACGTTATCGTGAAGATACGAATTATTATCATTAAATAAACGGGGACTGCTTTTCTCAGGGACTGATAACCTGGATACTTCGGCTTGTGAATGAGCCCCGGGGTTTTTAATTTTCATTTGCTTACGCTGGTAAGCCGGGATATCTTCATATTCATCAATAGTTTCTTCGCTCATGCCTGAGAAATCCATCTTCATGCGCCCTTCATTTTCCTGTATAGCCCGTTCTTTACTTAATTTCGGGTACAACAGGTCGAATTCGCTGCCAGGCTCTTTCTGGGCTTTCAGGTCGAATTCAAAAGTACGCTGCTTAGGCCTGGCAGGGCCCTCTTCTGCAACAGGTACCTTTTTAGACGGTTTTACCGACACCATATCATCGCTTAGGTAATGGGTCTTTTTCTCCGACTTCTTTGCCACCAGCATTTCGGGTATACTACTCATACTGAAGCCCGTAGCAATTACGGTAACTGATATTTCTTCGCCCAGGCTTTCATCAATCCCGTTTCCCCAGATGAGGTCGGCCTCAAAACCTGCCTTATCCTGTACGTAGTCTGATATCTCGCCAATCTCATCCATGGTAATTTCCGTATTTCCCGAATTCACATTCAATAAAACATTTTTTGCCCCGGTAATATCGTTGTTATTCAGCAATGGTGAGTTCAGTGCATCTTCCACTGCTTTCAGAGCCCTTTCAGCGCCTTCGGCAACACCTGTCCCCATAATTGCAACACCACTATTGCGCATAACGGTTTCCACATCGGCAAAATCAACATTAACATATCCCGGCACAGTGATTATTTCTGCAATCCCTTTTGCTGCCGTAGTCAGAACGTCATCGGCTTTTGCAAACGCTTCGGAAATAGCAAAATCCCCATACATTTCCCTGATCCGCTCATTGTTGATAACCAGCAGTGAATCGACATGGCCCTCTAACTGAGAAATCCCGTCAATAGCTTGTTTTACCCTCCTTCGCCCTTCATTCCTGAAAGGAATGGTAACGATACCAACGGTCAGTACCCCCATTTGACGGCATACCTCAGCAATCACCGGTGCAGCCCCGGTACCTGTTCCGCCCCCCATCCCGGCAGTAATAAATACCATTTTTGTATTTGTTTGCAGCAGCCTCTTCACATCTTCAATATTTTCCATAGCGGCTTCTTTCCCTATACCGGGTTTATTCCCTGCTCCCCGCCCTTCGGTTAACGAAGCACCCAACTGTAATTTTAGCGGTACGGCACTGGCTTCCAATGCCTGTGCATCGGTATTGCATACGATAAAATCAACATCGCGTATACCCTGCCTGTACATGTGGTTTACAGCATTGCCTCCGCCACCTCCTACGCCAATTACCTTTATGAATTGACTTTGTCCCTTTTCAAGTTGAAAATTTAATATCTCTGGTGTCATACATTTGTTTTTAATGGTCTCTATAAATTATCTGTTGCCAGCCGTATCCGTCATTTTAATCGTCATTTTCCAATGATTGGTCACTGCCATCATCAAAAAAACGGCCAAACTGCCGTGAGAACCAATTATCAATATTATTCTCCTGGTTAACCTCATAAGCAACCTGTTTCTTTTTCACCTTCTTCTTTTTCTCTGCCATCCGTGGCTTTTGTATTTGCATAACCGGCGGTTCTCCCTGCATGTAACCATGGCTTTCCAGGTTAAATAGTTCATTGTGCTGCTCCTCCCGACTATAATCCTTACCGGTATCATTATCTTCCAGTTCAAATTTCTGCGAAGGCTTTTTTTCCTGCATAATACGATTTGGGTTGGTAACAAACCCTGTGGCTAAGATCGTCACACTAACCTTATCCCCCAACGACTCATCGTATCCATTCCCCCAAATAATATCAGCTTCCTGCCCTGCTTTTTCCTGCAGGAATTCAATAATCTCCCCAATTTCCCCAATCCTTATTTCTTCGGTTCCCGAAATAATATTCAGCAATATATTATTAGTCCCAAAAATGTCGTTACTATCAAGCAATGGCGACTCCAGTGCTTTGTGTACTGCTTTCATTGCCCTGTTTTCGCCACTTGCCAGGCCTGTCCCCATTATGAAGACCTTACTTTCGGCCATCACTGTATACACATCGGTGTAGTCGATGTTGATGTTCCCGTGTACCGTGATAATCTCAGCAATACCTTTCACCGCCGTTGCCACAATATCATCGGCTTTTTTGAATGCCTGCCTGGCCGGAAGGTCGCCATAAAGATTATGCAGTTTCTGGTTACTGATAACCAACATACTATCGACATGCTCCCTGAGCTTATTAATACCTTCGAGGGCCTGCCCAAACCTTTTTTTCCCTTCAGCCGGCGATGGAATGGTAACAACGGCAATTGTCAGTATTCCGAGCTCTTTAGCCAGTGAAGCAATCACCGGGGCAGCACCCGTGCCGGTGCCGCCACCCATTCCGGCCGTTATAAAAAGCATTTTGGTTGTCCCTTCAAGCACCTGCCGGATATCGTCATAATTCTCTTTGGCAGCTTCCTCCCCCATTTCGGGGCGGTTGCCAGCCCCCCTGCCTTCGGTTAAGGTAACTCCTAACTGGATTTTAACAGGAACCGGGCTGTTTTGCATTGCCTGTGCATCCGTGTTACACAAAATGTAGTCAACACCCCTGATCCCTTCTTCACACATGTGACTGACTGCATTACCACCACCGCCTCCAACTCCCAGCACTTTAATAATGCTTGAGGAGGATTTTGGAAAACTAAAATTCAATAATTCTTCAGCCATACCTATTTCTTTTATTGAAGTTCAATATCGTCTTCGTCAAATATCATTGTAATCTGCTGCGACATTTTTTCCAACTTACTCCGGAAAAACCCTCCTGCCATTTTCTTATCTTTTTTCTTCCTCCGTCTCCTTCCTGATTCAGTTGAATGATTATTATCGTTTAAGGATAGTTTCAGTAACCCCAGTGCAGTGAAATACTCCGGAGCCCTTAATTCTTTTATATTCTCTTTTAGATTAAGTGCCGGAAACCCAATACGGGCATCCAGGCCGGTGCGGTATTTAACCAGTTGCACCAGATTCATAAGTTTTGATGTCCCTCCGGCCAGTACAATACCGGCTCCTAATTTATCCAGGTAGCCCGAATTTTCTATTTGGAAATAGCAACTGTCGATAATCTCTTCCAAACGAGCCTGGATAATAAAGGCGAGGCTTTTGAAAGAAATTTCTTTTGGCTCCCATCCGTTGCTGCCCGGAATGGTAACGACCTTATCCTCTTCGGCAGAGTTGCCCATTGCCTGCCCGTACTGTATTTTTAGTTGTTCCGCCCATTTTAATAATATGGAACACCCCTTTTTTATATCATTGGTAATTACATTTCCCGCAAACGGAATAACCACGCTGTAACACAGGGTGCCGTTATAATAAATAGCCATTGTTGTAATACCTCCGCCTATATCAACCAAAACAACGCCGGCTTCTTTTTCATCTTCGGTCAACACTGCTTCGGCAGTGGCAACCGGCGATATCACAGTCCTGCCAAGGCCTACCCTGATTGAGTGTAGGGCTTTTTCAACATGAAGATTGTAAGATTCGGGAGCCATAAGCACCTTATACCTGGCATCAATTTTCTTCCCCGAAACCCCAACAGGGTTTTTAAAGCCCGGCTCTTCATCAATTATATAATCAACAGGTGCGATATGGTATATTTTATGCCCGGGGTCGCACGGATGGTTTTGTACCTCATCTATTAAATTCTGAATATCTTCGGATGTAACAACCCCCTCTTCCGAGGTGTATTTATAGCCTTTACAGGCGATAGTCCGCACATGTTGCCCTGCCAGTGCAACATTCACCTCACTTATTTCGCCATCAAACTGATCTTCTACCTGGCTGATTACATCGTTCAATACCCCGACAGCCTCGTCAATATTTAACAGAATCCCCCTCTTTACCCCTTTTGACGCATTTTTAGCAAATCCAAGGATGTCAATTTTATTATCTTCGGTTTGCACACCGGCTATTGCCACAACTTTTGTGGTTCCTATATCGACAACTGCAACAATTTTCTGCTTCGAAGCCATAATATTATCGTTTTATTCCTATCACCTGGTTTTTATAGGCCAGGTTGATTCGGTTGTATTTATTCCAATTATTATTTACCAACACTTTTTCGTAAAATGCCCTTAAATTCCTAAACTTTTCCTGATAGTTATCCACCGACCCAAATTCTATAAGATGCCCTCCAACCAGTGGTGTCAATATAATATCATCTTCAGCATTAACATGGATTTGCTCTATTTGAGCATTCCAAAACTCATCTTCCACGATATACAGAACGAAAGGCAATATCTTATCTCTTGCAAATCTTTCCTTGATTTTTCCCGTGACAGCCAACACATTCGCAGAATAATTAGTTGAAATGGGTATTTGTTTCCCGTCTTTATCAAGGAAATAACTTTTATTACCGGAAATAATTCGTAAAACAGGGGTACGGTACTTAATTCTTACAGCTAAAATACCTTTATAGGAATTGCCGTTTTTAGCCACCGTTTTATACACTTCGGCATTCTCTATTGTACTGTGTTTCTCTACCGCCTGTTCTATTAATTCAGCATTGACCCGACTCAGGTTTTCCCCCAATAATTTTCGATCTGCCTTTTTTACCAGGCTGATAATTTCACTTTTGCCTAAACAGATAACCTGGCTTCCATCGAAAAACACCTTAATTTCTTCACACTTAACATCTTTGGTTTGAATGGAAGAAAATGCCAATGTGACGGCCAGGAAAACCCCCAGCAACAACCAACCCGTTATATTTGCTATCTTTCTAAACATTTACAATCCATTATAATATTCCGCAATTGCATCGGCTATTTTATCAATATCTCCGGCTCCGATGGTCATCAGAACCTCAATTTCATTATTTTCCACCCATTGCAAGACATCGTTTTTTTCCAGCAATATTGTTTCAACACCCGCCATCTTTTCTACGATCATCTCAGCCGAGACTCCTTCAATGGGCAACTCACGGGCAGGGTATACCGGAAGTAAAACCGCCACATCGAGCAGGCTGAGGCTTTTTGCAAAACCATCGGCAAAATCCCTGGTACGTGTATACAGGTGAGGCTGGAAAATCCCGGTAATTTTTTTCCCCGGATACATTTTCCGCACCGATGAGACCACTGCTTTTAACTCCTCCGGGTGGTGTGCATAATCGTCAATAAATATTTTCCCGCCACTTTTATACCTTATGTCAAACCGGCGTTTAACCCCTTTGTATTCTGACAACCCCTTCTTCACTTCTTCCGGCGAAACTCCGGCGATAAGTGCCATGGCTGCTGCACCAACCGCATTTTCAATATTTATGAGCCCGGGGTAATTATATTTAATTTCAGGGATCATACCCCAGGGCGTGGCTAATGAAAAAAGGTAACTGTTTTCATGTAGTTGAATATCGAATGCATAAAAATCAGCCTCCTCGTTTAACGAATACCGGTAAATATCAAGCCCTTCTTCCCCCTGTATCTCTTCCAGGACACCTTTCTTCAACACCAGGCTCCCCCCATCCTTTATTTGAGAAATAAACTTGATAAACGATTTCTTTATGTTTTCAAATTCACCGTAAATATCCAAATGGTCGGAGTCTAATGCAGTAACTAAAGCCACATCCGGTGTTAAATTCAAAAATGACCGGTCGTATTCATCGGCTTCGGCAACCAACCATTGCCCTTCTGAGGCGGGTAGCAATAAATTGGTTCCATAATTTTTAGAAATCCCGCCAAGGAATGCGCCACATCCCAATGCCGATTCTTTTAAAATAACCGCCAGCAATGTTGAAACCGTTGTTTTCCCGTGCGTACCGGCAACTGCCAGGCACTTTCCTTCATTGCACAACATTCCTAACACTTTTGCCCTTTTAAGGATGGCGAACCCACTGTTTTTCAACCAGTTGTATTCCGCATGGCCGGCAGGCAATGCAGGAGTATATACAACCAGGGTATTCTCAATATTAAATGTTGCCGGTATTCTTTCCTTAGCATCTTCAAAATGAACATCTATCCCTTCGGAGATTAACTGCATGGTAAGATTCGTTTCGGTGCGGTCGTACCCGGCAACCGTTTTGCCCTGGTTTTTGAAATAACGGGCCAGCGCACTCATCCCTATCCCGCCAATGCCGAGGAAATAAATATTTTCTATGTCGTGAAGGCTGTTCATTATTCTATTAATCTTACAACTTCATTTACAATATCTTCAGTGGCATTTGCCCGGGCCAGCTTTTTGCAATTTTTTGCCAACACCAATAGCCTTTCAGGATTATTAACCAATGCAAAAGCCCCGGGGAATAATTTCTCCCCTATTTCGCTATCCTCAATCAAAACCGATGCTTCCTGTTCAACCAGGGCAAGGGCATTTTTTGCCTGGTGCCCTTCTGCAACATTGGGAGAAGGGACTAAGATTGATGGTTTCCCCACCATGCACAGTTCTGAGATAGTCCCTGCCCCGGCACGGCTAATTACCAGGTTGCAGGCAGCATACGCCAGGTCCATCCGGTTGATAAACCGGTGTATATGCAGGTTGCCCGGTTTATTCCCGGATGTACGCTTTTTCATCTCCTCAAAATAATACGCCCCTGTTTGCCAGATCACCTGGACACCCGAGTTGCGTATTGCCTCCAGGTTATTTATAACCGCATCGTTTACCGAGCGTGCCCCAAGGCTCCCTCCAATAATTAATATTACTTTATCCTCAGGCTCCAGCCCGAAAAAAGCCCTGGGCTCTTCCACTCCGGCAATATCAGCCAAAAGACCCTTCCTTACCGGGTTTCCCGTTAATACTATTTTCCCGGCAGGGAAAAACCGCTCCATCTTTTCATAAGCCACACAAATTTTATCGACCCGCTTACCTAATAATTTATTGGTAATACCGGCATACGAATTTTGTTCCTGGATTAATGCCGGGATGCCCTTTCGGGTGGCAGCATGAAGCACAGGTCCACTGGCAAACCCACCCACGCCAATGGCAACATCCGGTTTAAAATCATCAACTATTTTACGGGCTTTCATTACACTTTTAACTAACCTTATAAAGAAATCCACCATTTTCAACCCCGGCTTTCGCGGGAAGCCAATTACAGGCAGCCCGACAATCTGGAACCCTGCTGCCGGGACTTTTTGCATTTCCATTTTCCCTAAAGCCCCGACAAAAAGAATCTCTGCATCCTGAAACCTGTCTTTGATTTCATTGGCAATTGCCAGGGCAGGGTAAATATGCCCTCCTGTCCCACCTCCGCTTATTATCACTTTTATTCTTTTCATCCCTATGGGATTTCATTTTTATCGACACAATTATTTTACAACACTTCATCTTCATCGGGCGTATTCACTGTTACCGGCTGCTCCCCGGCCTCCTTATTTTTCTGGTTCTGGTAGCTAACACTCAGTATGCACCCAAATGCAATGGATGTAAACAACATTGATGTACCTCCCATACTGACCCAGGGTAACGGTTGCCCCGTAACGGGCAATACACCCGAAGAGACACCTATATTGATCATTGCCTGAAAAACCAAAATCAAAGTTAACCCGGCAACCAGAAAAGCGGGGAACGTCCGTGTGGCCCTCCCGACAATAACTACTCCCCTGAAAAAGAAGACCAGGTAAAGGAAAACTATTGCCCCTGCTACGATTAAACCATATTCTTCTACGATTATCGCAAAAATAAAATCGTTGTAAGCCGCGGCCATATAGTTACTTACATCAGAATGCCCCGGACCTTTCCCCAGCAGCCCTCCTTCATAAATAGCCAATTTTGCATAATCAGCCTGAGTGATTCCTTTTTTTGAAGCAGGGTCGCCATGGATAAAACGTTCAATCCTGCCTTTAATAGTTTTTACACGTAACAAATTGCCGGGCATAAAACCGGCGGCAAAATAGATGGCTGCCACCAGTATCAAACCGGCAGCTACCACCAATGCGAGGTATTTAACAGGTATCCGCCCGATAAACATCATCGACATAACGGTGGCAAACAGTAATGCCGAAGTTGAGAAGTCGGAAAAAAAGATTAACCCGCAAATGATAATGGTATATATTATTGTTGTTTTAAATGCCTTAAAAAGGTCTCTTTTTGATTGTTGTTTCCTACCCAGAACCCGGGCGACAAACATTATAAGCGATATTTTAGCAATCTCGGCCGGTTGAAACGAAATAAAACCAAGATTTAGTGTCCGCCCCGATGAAACCCCGGCATAACCCGAAAGTTTCAACATAACGGCAACTACCAAAAGGGCAATACTGAGGTATACGGCCAGCTGTGCCAGGGTTGAATACAGTTTTACAGGGAAAACGTTTACCATTAACACGATTATACCAAATCCGATTGATAAAAAGAATAACTGCCTGACCAGGTAATGCCATGTGTCGCCGTTAGCCCTGCGGAATGCCAATGCACCGGTAGAGCTATATACGATTAAAACCGATAGCAACGACAGCAATAGCAGGACTATCCAGATCACCTTATCGCCTTTAAATATTTTACTTAGTGTAAAATTCATTTTTCAATCCTTACAAATCGCGTACATTGCGTTTAAATTGAGCCCCCCGGTCTTCGTAGTTGTCGAAAAGGTCGAAACTGGCACATGCCGGCGAAAGCAAAACAATATCGCCGTTGCGTGCAAGGTAGTATGCTGTTTTCACAGCATCGGGCATGTTGTTTACGTCAACAATGTCTTTAATTATATTTCCAAACGCATCGTGTATTTTCGAATTGTTTTTCCCTAAGCAGACAATTGCTTTCACCTTTTTCCGTACCAACCCTGTAATCATGGAATAGTCGTTTCCTTTATCAACCCCTCCGGTAATCCACACTACCTGCTTATTCATACTTTCTAAAGCATACCAGGTAGAATTTACATTAGTTGCTTTTGAGTCGTTGATAAATTCAATTCCATGAACCACAAGAAAACGTTCTAACCTGTGTTCAACACCCTTAAAGTCGGTCAGGCTTTCTCTTAAACGCTCGTCACGTATGTTAAAAACCATACTGGCAATTCCTGCTGCCATCGAATTGTAGATGTTGTGTTTCCCTTGTAATGATAAATCCAGAATAGACATGCTGAATTGTTTTTCGTTTAACCGTATCTTTAATTGCCCGTTCGAGACCCCGGCCCCTGTATGGGGCGGTTCACCTAATGTAAATGGTAATCGAACGGATTTTATCATTCTATTATTAATTTCATTCTGAATGATTTTATCATCTGCACAATAGATAAAAAAATCGCTCTTTGTTTGATTTTGAACTATCCGGAATTTCGAGTCAATGTAATTTTTCATCTCGTACCCGTAGCGGTCCAGGTGGTCGGGAGTGATGTTTAAAAGTATTGCCACATCGGCTTTAAAATCATACATCCCATCCAACTGGAAGCTGCTTAACTCAATGATATACAGCTCGTAATCTTCCTCTGCAACCTGCCTGGCAAAACTATGCCCCACATTTCCGGCCAGCCCTACACTAAGCCCCGCATTTTTAAAAATGTGGTATGCCCATAGTGCAGTAGTGGTTTTCCCGTTGCTGCCTGTTATGCAGATAGTTTTTGCCGATGTGTACCTGCCCGCAAATTCTATCTCCGAAACCACTTTGATATTATTTGCTTTCAGGTCAAGAACCAACGGAGCAGTATCCGGTATCCCCGGGCTTTTCACAACTACATCAGCATCCAGGATTTTTTCTTTTGTATGCTTCCCCTCTTCAAAATCCAAATCATATTGTCGAAGAACTTCTTTATACTTACTCTTTATTCCTCCAAGGTCGGAGACAAATACCTCAAACCCCTTTTCTTTTCCCAGGATCGCGGCTCCAACGCCACTTTCTCCGGCTCCGAGTATAGCTAACCTGCCTGCCAATGCTACCTGATTTTTAAGGTTACAATTGTCAACACTGCTAAAATGATCCCCACTATCCAAAAGCGCGTTACAATCTTCGGTTCAGGAATCCCTGCTTTTTGGAAATGATGGTGGATAGGGCTCATTAAAAAGACCCTCCTCCCCTCGCCAAACCTATATCTTGTATATTTGAACCAACTCACCTGAATAATCACGGAAAGGTTCTCAAGGACGAATATCCCACACAACAGGGGGATTAATATTTCTTTTCTGATAATCACTGAAAAAACAGCAAGTATGCCTCCCAGGGCCAGGCTTCCGGTGTCGCCCATAAATACCTGGGCAGGGTATGAGTTGTACCATAAAAATCCAACCGTAGCACCGATAAAAGCACTGATAAAAACTGTCAGTTCACCAATATTCGGGATATACATAATATTCAAATAGTCGGCATAAATTACGTTACCACTTACATAGGCCAGTATCCCCAACGTGGCTCCACTGATGGCGGAGGTGCCTGTAGCAAGCCCGTCCAGCCCATCGGTAAGGTTAGCTGCATTCGAAACTGCCGTAATAATTAAAATTATGGCTATTGCATAAATTATCCATTTCAGGTTGGCAGCCCCCTTCCCCATGAATGCTACAAGCCATTCATAATCGAACTCATTCAGTTTAAAGAAAGGGATCGTGGTTTTTGTAGACTTTACATCGGCGGTAACATATTTTATGGCCTCTTGCCCGGTTTCTTTATCAATAACTACCTCCTTAAGTGGTTTCCCATCGGCACCCAATACTTTTTCGCGAACTACCACTTCGTTGCTTAAAAACAATGTAGCAGCTACCATTAACCCTAAACTTACCTGCCCCAATATTTTAAACTTACCGGCTAACCCTTTTTTATTTTTCAGGAATATTTTTATATAATCGTCAATAAAGCCAATCAGCCCTAACCAGATTGTTGTGATGAGCATCAATAAAATATAGATGTTATGTAACTGGGCAAAAAGTAAGGTCGGCACAACTATGGAAAACAGTATAATAATGCCGCCCATGGTTGGAGTGCCTTTCTTATCCATCTGCCCTTCAAGCCCAAGGTCACGGATTTCTTCCCCAATTTGTTTCTTTTGCAGGAAACGGATCAGTTTCTTGCCAAATACCATGGTGATAACCAATGACAAAATAATTGCCCCACTTGACCGGAAGGAGATATACTGTAGCATCCCTAAGCCGGGGATGTCATAATCTTTAAAGAATTCGTACAAGTAGTATACCATGGGTACTTATTTTATATGATTCCAAATATCTCCTCTATCACCTCTTTATCGTCAAAATGATGTTTTACTCCTTTGACCTCCTGGTAATCTTCGTGCCCTTTGCCTGACACCAGGATGATGTCGCCGGGCCCCGCCAGCATAAGTGCTGTTTTAATCGCTTCCTTACGGTTTACAATCGACAAAACTTTCTTTTTTTGTAATGCATCCAGCCCGGCTTCCATATCTGCAATAATCTGTTCGGGGACTTCGCTCCTGGGGTTATCGGAAGTAAGTATCACCTTATCGCTGGCAAGCACCGCTTCCCGTGCCATTTCAGGGCGTTTTGATTTATCTCTGTCTCCCCCTGCGCCAACAACTGTGATCACCTGTTCGTTGTGTGACCTTATTTCGGAAATTGTATTCAAAACATTTTGCAGTGCATCGGGGGTGTGGGCATAATCAACAATGGCTAATTTCCCGTCAAGGCTCCTGATGGTTTCAAACCTCCCGCGTACAGGCTCCAGTTCACTAATAGCCGACAACACCTCGTCTTGTTCCTGCCCCAGGGAAATGGCTGCTACGTAAACAGCCAGAAGGTTGTAAGCATTGAAATTACCCACGAATTTCGCCCATACTTCCCTGTTGTCAATGTTCAGCAGCATCCCGTCAAAATGACGTTCCAGTACTTTGCACCTAAAATCGGCCAATGCCCTTATTGAATAGGTAATAATCTTTGCTTTTGTATTCTGAACCATCACCAGCCCGTTTTTATCATCAATGTTTGTCAATGCGAAAGCTGTTCCCGGCAGCCCATCGAAGAACATTTTTTTTGCTTTCAGGTATTCAGCAAAAGTTTTATGGTAATCCAGGTGGTCGTGGGTCAGGTTAGTGAAGATACCGCCGGAAAAGCCAACCCCTGCGATCCTGCCCTGATGAATGGCGTGCGAACTCACTTCCATAAAACAGTATGCACATCCGGCATCAACCATTTCAGCAAAAAGGCGTTGGATTTGCACGGCATCAGGGGTTGTATGTGTTGCCCGGGTTTCTTTTCCGCCAATGCTGTTTTTGATTGTGGAAATTAACCCGGCTTTGTAGCCCAGTTTTGTAAAAAGGCCATGTAGCAGGGTGACAATGCTGGTTTTCCCGTTTGTACCGGTAACACCAACAATTTTCAATGTTTTCGATGGGAATCCATAAAATGCAGCTGCCAGGCCTCCTAATACCCTGCTGCTATTATTTACTTTTATAAAAGTTATATTGCCCGGCATTTCCGTAGGAATATCTTCACATACAACAGCAACAGCACCATTTTCAATTGCCCCCTGTATAAACCTGTGCCCATCAACGCGGGTCCCCCTCGCAGCCACAAACAGGCAACCGGGTTTTACCTTACGCGAATCAAATACAATTCCCGATACTTCAACATGAAGGCTGCCAAAAACCTCAATGGCTTCCTTTGCCGGTAATATATCTTTTAATTCCTTCATCCTTTTCAACTCAAAGTCAGATATATGCGCTGCCCCTTGTGGAATTTGCTTCCGGGAGTCAGCGACTGTTTAGTTACTTTCCCAATACCGTTAACCTTTACTCTAAGCCCCGCACGCTCCAGGATATAAATCGCATTGCTCACCCCCATCCCGGTAACATCGGGAATCTTATCCATACTTATTTTTTCTTCTTTAAATTCTATTTTGCCTTTTAGGTTGGCGGCTGACACAAAATCGCTGTTTACGTTATCTTCAACATTGCCCATCCCCAGGCTGGTTAAAACCTTTTTTATATCGCTGCGTTGCCCTTTTTTTATTACAGGGGTTTTACTGTTTTCCGTATCCTGGTCAGATTCAGCGTACTCCGTTGCCTGTATCTGCAGGGCATAAACTTTCTCGGCAATTTCTTTAAACACCGGGCCGGCTACCGATGAACCATAATAGACCCCTTTTGGGCGGTTCATGGTAACAATCATTGAATAAACAGGATTGTCGGCAGGGAAATAACCGGCAAATGAAGCGAGGTACAGTCCTTTAGGGTATTCTCCATTTGCAGAAATCTGGGCAGTGCCTGTTTTCCCGGCAATCTTGAAAAACGGGTTCTTGAGGCTTTTCCCTGTCCCCGATTCACAAACTCCGGCCAATAATTTTTGCGCCTTCCCAATTGTTTCCCTTGAAACAATCATTGGGTTTATTACTTCGGGATTGATTTTTTTTACAACCTGCCCGCCATCCAGTATTTCATCTACCAACAACGGTTTCACCATTTTACCGTTATTTGCCACAGCATTATAAAAAGTGAGTATCTGCAGAGGTGTCATTTTTATTTCATACCCATACGACATCCATGCTAATGACGTACCCCACCAATCGCGGTCGCCGGGGTACTTAAAATATGGAATGCCTTCCCCTTTTATTTCTAGCCCCAGTGGTTTATTCAGCCCAAAACCGTACAGCCTGTCAACATAATCTTTCGGTTGCTTTTCGTAACAATGCGTAATAATTTTTGCCACCCCCACATTTGATGACTTTTCAAAAATCTCTTTCAGGGTCAGCTTCCCATGGCCACCATACTTATAATCACTATCATAAATAGTCTGCCCTTTATATTTCCATACGCCATTCCCGGTATCAAACACATCGCTCGTATCGACCAGCCCCTGGTCCATTGCCGCCATCAGCGACATCAACTTAAATGTAGAGCCTGGCTCATAACATCCGGCATGGCCAATAGCATAATTATATATTTCGCCATAAAGCCCTTCGCCGACTTTGCCTAAATTGGCAATTGCCTTTATTTTCCCTGTTTTCACTTCCATTAGGATTGCAGTCCCCCATTCGGCCCGGCTTTTTTCCAACTGCCTCAATAAAGCGGTTTCTGCAATGTCTTGCATCTTGATATTCAGGGTTGTGATAATATCCATGCCGTCCTGGGGCTCTATCTCGGTACGTGTCACCCACCTGCCCGACAGGTTCTGTTTGTAACTAATCCCTTCTTTCCCCTTCAGGTAAGTTTCATAAGCCCCCTCTATTCCGGTATAGCCAATATTGCCATGCACTCCTCCGTAGATACCTTTGTTTAATGTCCCAATGGTACGTGATGCCAATATCCCTAACGGTGCAATGCGTTTGTTTTCCTGCTCAATGATCCTTCCGCCCCGGTTCTTCCCCCTGTTTAGGATTGGGAATTTTTTTATTTCCCTGAGTTCGAGGTAATCGATCTTCCGGGGCGTTAGCAAAAAGCCCCTGTTTTTCCTTTTATATGCTGCATCTAACCTGCGTTTGTATTCCGCCTTACTTTTATCTTTAAACATTTCCGACAAACGGAAAGCCAGTGAGTCGCTCAATTTTTCATAAACCTGCACAACTCCTTCAGCGGCCAAATCGATACGGACAAAGTACCCCGGGACAGAAGTAGCCAATATATTGCCATCATCGGCACATATATTGCCTCTGTTTGCCTCAACAATAACTGTATTTTTGCTAAGGTTCTCAGCGATTTGTTTCCACTTCCCGGTTTTTATATTTTGAACGGCAGCAAGTTTGAAGACCACCACTATTCCGAATATGAACATGATGAAATAAATAACGGCAAGCCGGGTTATTATTACTCTTCTTATTTCCATTTGCCCTTTTTATTTTTTACTACCAATTGTAAAGGCGGCCTTTGGGGTTCTTCCAGCCCGAGCCCGGCCTCTTTCACACGCTCAACAACCTCCGAAGGGCGGCTTACATCCATTAGTTTGACAGAGTTTGTTACCGATTCCGACCTCAATTCTTTAATGCTTTGCTCAACAACCTCTATCCTGCGGATCACCTTTTCAGACCTAAATCGGTTGGCAATAAGCAACAGCCCCAAAAAAGCCAGGAATAAAATAAAAGGTATTTGCCTGGTCACCCTTTCATCGGTAAAGATTGCCCCCCCGATAAATGACCTAACGCCTTTTTTCTGCCCTGCCTTATTTGCCTCTTTTTCAGCCATCCGCTTTATACTTTTTCTGCAATTCTCATTTTTGCACTCCTGGACCTCGGATTCTTTTCCAATTCTTCTGCCGAGGGTGTAACCACCTTCCTGTTGACCAGTTTGAATGGTGAAGAAACATTCCCGTAAAAGTCTTTTTCAACCTTCCCTTCAAAATTCCCGGTTTTCATAAAGTTCTTCACCAACCTGTCCTCAAGGCTATGGTAGGTTATCATTACCAACCTGCCCCCCGGCTTTAATACTTCAAGCGAAGCCTCTAAAAACTCTTTCAAAGCCTGCATTTCCCTGTTCACCTCAATACGCAGGGCCTGGAAAACCTGCGCCATGTATTTATTTTCAATAGATTTCGGTATACATTTGTCAATAACACTCCTCAATTGCTGTGTGGTTTCCACCATGCCTGTGGCTCTGGCCTGTACAATCTCATGAGCCAGTTTTGCAGCATTCCTTACTTCTCCATAAGTACGGAATACCTGCTTCAGCTCCTCTTCGCTATATTCATTCACTACAGTAGCGGCACTTTTTTTCGCCTGCCGGTTCATGCGCATATCCAGTTTCCCTTCGAACCGGAATGAAAAACCCCTTTCGGCAACATCAAAATCATGCGATGAGACACCCAGGTCGCCTAAAATCCCGTCTACGCCCTGTACTTCGAAATACCGGAGAAAATTTTTCAGGAATCTGAAGTTGTGCATGATAAAGAAAAACCTGTCGTCATTAATGGCATTGCGTGCAGCATCAGCATCCTGGTCGAAAGCAAAAAGCCTCCCTTTATTTAACCGCCGCAATATTTCACGGGAATGGCCACCCCCGCCAAATGTAGCATCAACATAGTCGCCTCCGGGCCTGATCGATAATCCATCAACAGACTCGAACAACATTACCGGTATGTGATATGTGCTCATTGCCCACCCTTTTTTGGATTATTCCCGAGTTTTTCTTCAATCATATTGCGAAGAGGTTTGCGGGTAGACCTGCGGCTTTCGAAATCTTCAGCATTCCAAAGCCTGATCATCTTACCCATTCCGCTTAGAACCACCTCTTTTGTGGCATTGGCATGGTTCAAAAAGTCAAGCGGGATATTTATCCGCCCGTTCGGAGCCATTTTTACAGTGGTGAAATTTTCATAAAACTGTTCGAGCAATTCAATATCCCCTTCGTCAAATTGGTTAAGCTGTGATTCGATTTCTTCCAGCTTTTGATTCCAGTATACCTCGGGGTAAATATTCAGGCAGCCAACATAGATATCCTTTTCAATAGCCAATGGAAAGTCAGCCTGGCCACCCATTGCCTTTTTAAAAGCCGCCGGAAGCACCACCCTGCCTTTGTCATCAATAATTGCGGTATATTTTGCTGAAAATCGTATCACTTAAACTGCTTTGATATTAAACAACTTCAATGTAATAATGGTAAAAATAAAGAATTTCTTCCATTCTATTACACTATCTAACACTATATTCCACCATCGCATATCCTGAAATTTGTTGATAATTGGCCGAATTCTGTTAGTAACGATCTTAATAACTTATTGTCAACCAATGGTAAATAGTTCTAACCCAATGATTTATAACACGCCCGCAATACTGCCAACAACGGTTAATAACTCGAAAATTGTTTCTAAAAAAGGCTTCTGATTGATTATAATTCATGTAGCTGCCGGGGCAATTATTGCCTTCCCCCATAAAAAAAACGGCAAATCAGAGTTCTTTGGACAAAATGTTTTTTAATACGGGTAATTTTTATTTAATTGGCAGGCAAAACTTTTCGACAATGGCTGAGGCAAACAGTATTAAACCAATCAACATAAAGGAGGTCATTAAATCAAAAAGCCCGGGAGTTGCCAAAGTACTGCCAGGATTCGTATTCAGGTACATCCACCGGATAATGCACATTGATGAAATCAATGAGTTCCTAAGAAAGTACGGGCATCACGAGGGCATTGAGTTTGTAAATGCAGTAATCACCGAATTTAATGTGAAGGAGCACGTGTATGGATTTGAAAACATACCTGATACAGGGCGGTTTATCTTTGCCTGCAACCACCCCCTGGGCGGGTTTGATGGCATGATGTTAATGAAACATGTCCATAAAAAACTTGGGGCATTCAAATTCTTGTCCAATGATGTATTGATGAACCTTCCTTCGATGCAATCTTTATTTGTACCGGTACCCAAACATGGGAGTTATGGTCGGGAAGCGGCCAATGCTTTGCACCGGTCATACTCTTCAGGCGAACAAATATTAATATTCCCATCAGGGTTTGCTTCCCGTAAAATAAAAGGGGAAATTATGGACCTGCAATGGAGGAAGCATTTTATATCCAAGTCAATTGAATACAAACGTGATGTTATCCCTGTTTTTATTGGCGGAAGGAATTCGAATCGCTTTTATATGATTGCCGGTTTCAGGAAGTTTTTCAGGATAAAGTGGAACCTCGAGATGTTCTTCCTGCCGGATGAGATGTTCAGGCACAGAGATACAAATGTAACACTGTATTTTGGCAAACCTATCCCTTACAGCACATTTGACAAGACGAAAACATATCAGGGATGGGCAGATTATGTAAAAAAACTTGCTTACGAATTACCAGAACATGTAGGAAATAAGAAATAAGGCAATCAAGTTGCTTAAAGTTAAAATGAAACAACTTCATTACAAAAGAGGCTGATATACAAAGCATATTTCAATAATTATTTAACACCAGGGAACTATCGCGGCAAACTTGAAATAGTCTTAAATTAATTTTATATTTTTGTAATCCGTGATTTCTAAACTTTTTAAGAATGAAGGATATTATAGCACCTGTTCCAAAGGAAGAGATTAAATCAGAACTGACCCCCGCCAAATTGATGAGGAAGACGAACAAAGGAGAGAACGAAATATACATAGTTACTCACCATGATTCGCCGGCAGTAATGAGAGAGATCGGCAGGCTCAGGGAGCTTACTTTCAGGGAAGCCGGAGGAGGCACAGGGAAAGAATTGGATATTGATGGATATGACACTTCAGAAAAGCCATATAAGCAACTGATAGTATGGGATCCCGATGCCAATGAAATATTAGGGGGCTACCGGTATCTTATATGTAGTGAAGCAGCAATAAACGACCAGGGGGAGATACAACTTGCCACTTCAAGGCTTTTTCATTTTTCTAAACGATTTCATGAAGAATATATCCCGTATACATTGGAATTAGGGCGTTCGTTTGTACAGCCTACTTATCAATCGAGCCGTGCGGGGGCAAAAGCCCTGTTTGCCCTCGACAATTTATGGGACGGGCTTGGTGCTTTGACCGTAGACCACCCTGAGTTAAAATACTTCTTTGGGAAAATTACAATGTATTCCCACTTCCATGAAGAAGCAAGGAACCTGATTCAATATTTCTTCATTAAATATTTCAGAGACAGGGAGAACCTGGTCTACCCAAAATCCCCGGTTGAGTTTGATATTGACACCGACAAAATGAAGAAAACCTTTATTGGGGATGGGTATAAAGACGATTTCAAGATACTGATTCAGAATGTAAGGCTGTTTGGGGAAAATGTACCGCCTTTAATCAATGCCTATATGAACTTATCGCCTTCAATGAAGACTTTCGGAACCGTATTAAACGAAAAATTCGGCAATGTACTGGAGACCGGGATAATTGTTACTATTAAGGACATCTACGAAATAAAGAAAGACCGCCACATTGAAACTTACATAAAAGACAAAGAGAACGGCAAATAACGGATCGATTCAAATTTCTGGTGGGGTAATATTGGATTCATGGAATAGCCTGGGGAAGGAAAGCCCCTAAGAATTCCCAGGTAAACCCCAGATTAGCCATCTCTGACCATTGGCATAAATTCATTCAACTCAGAATTACCCGTCAATTGAGCCATCCCTTTAACCAAACTCCGGGCCACTAATCAGGTATTGAAGGCTAACTTCTCCCGGATACGGATTATTTTTCCTGAACATCCTAATAAAACCCCGCTGCTTCACAAACCCGGCAGAGCTTAGCCATTCTGCCAATTCTTGTTTATCATCCAAAATATCGATAACAACTGATTGCCTGCTCAGATATTTCAAAGCCCCGGCCAACAATATTTGTGCATCGCCTGCCGATAGTGCGGAAACAGGGCCAATCTGGTGGTATTTGTTGCCTTCCCTGCCAAGTGCAAATCCCGAGATTTGACTGCCCCGCTTAATGAGCCAGCTCTTTTCAGGATAATCATTTATTAATGAACGGATTAACTGAGACCTGTCGGCACCAAACAGATGCTTGTCGAATGCTATTACTGCCGTGATATCTTCTTCCTGAATCCTTTCAGGGGCTATACCCCGTATGTCAAAATTAAAATCTTCGTGCGGGTTATTGGCCATCCTTGAAATCATGTATTCATCGGCAAAGCCGACTTTATTGTAAACATGCCGGCCTGCCGGTGTTGCATCCAATTTAATTGACTTACATGATTTCAATTTATCAAATATAGAATTGAGCAGTATCTTGCTAATCCCCCTACCCCTGTATTTTTTATTAACCAGCACCATACCGACCCATGCCACATCGTTTGAATAATTGATTGCTGTTGCCGTAGCTACCAATTCCCCACCAACCTCAGCAGCCAAACATACATTTTGGGTGTTACGGATTAATAACCCCCAGTCTTTTTCGGTTTGATTCCAACCTTCGGATAATACAAGGCCCATAGCACTCTTAATATCCTCTGGTTGCAGATTCCTTATCCTGACCGGTTCACTATCCATATTTACGCTAACCATTTACTCAGGTTCTCGGCCACAAAATCATCATCGTTCAGATGCGGGTAAGCGGCATAAACCCGGTCTATTTCCTCCATCTGCCCCGGAGAAAGCACTTCGTCTTTATTCAATGTCCAAAGCCCTTCCAGTAAACCCTGGCGGCGTAGTACTTCGTGAAGGCCAACGATACAACCGGCAAAATTATTGGCTGAATCAAAAAATGCAGCATTGCTATCGGTAATTTGAATAGCCCTTGTTAATGCTTCAGGGAGGGCTGTGTCAAATTTGCCGCTATGCACCTCTTCGAGCAGTTTCACTGCCGACCTTGTCCAGACAGCCCAATGCCCCAACAACCCTCCGACTATGCGTTTTTTAACGACCTTGCTGCCAACCGTGATCGAATATTCCGATAATAAATCAACCAGGATATTATCATCGTTCCCTGTATAAAGGGCAATTTCATCAGCCCGCCCCGATTCAACTACGCCACGCACTACATCTAATGTCTGATAACGGTTAAACGGAGCCATTTTGATGGCAATCACATTTTCGATAAGGGCAAACTCACGCCAGAAGTCCACATCCAGTTTACGCCCGCCTACAGCAGGTTGAAGGTAAAAACCTATAACCGGGATTATTTCGGCAATAGCCTTGCAATGCTCAATAATTTCGTCATTGGCAGCATCGGCAAACACGGCAAGGCTCAATAAAACAGCATGGTATCCGTTTTTCAAAGCCAGTCCGGCCTCTTTAGTTGCCTGTTCTGTTTTCCCAATAACTCCGGCAATCCTGATAACCGGCTTTTGGGTACGCGATGTAAAACTGTCAAATTCTTCTTTTGCAATTTCAAGTACCCTCCCATATAGGTTCACTTCGGGCAGGCGTATCTCAAATTGGGTGGTATGTACTGCAACAGCTACGCCTCCTGCCCCTGCATCCAGGTAATACCTCATTAATGCCCTTTGGCGGCGCTCGTCGAGCCGGCGGCTTTTGTTCAGGGCAAGCGGCAATGCCGGGATTACAACACCTTTGTGCAAAGCATTTTTTATCTCTTTTGGTAATTCAGAATGATTCATTTGATTCCTGTTTAATAAAAATTCATCCACTAAACTATAAAACTGCGGCAATATTACATGCCCTTCATTTTAGAGACTGTTTAGTACTTCCCGTCTCTTACTTCGAAGTGAGTTGGTTTACCCAGCAACTTTTTTTCTTCTTTCATCCAATCGGCAATCCACTTAATCACCTGGGGAATAGGTACTTTAGGACGGCCGAATAAATTAAAAGCATGTTGTGAATTACTTAAAAGCGCTGTATCGGCCTCTTTCCCAACCAATTTAGGCTCAACTCCGAACAGTTTCCCGAATTCCCGGGCTACATCACGCACCAACAATATTTCTTCGCCGGTGATATTCAATACCTTAGCCGGGCTTGCAGCTATATCAAGCGAACGAAGTACCACATCGTTTGCATCGCCCTGCCAGATCACATTAAAATACCCCATGGATAAATCGAGTGGCTCCTCATTTTTAACTTTTGTGGCAATATCAACCAAAACACCATACCTCAATTCTACTGAATAGTTCAAACGGATCAATGCTACCGGTATATTGTACTTTTTACTTCCGTATTCGAACATCCTTTCACGCCCGAGGCACGACTGGGCATACTCCCCTGCAGGAGTCGGCATATCTGTCTCCTTCGACCCTCCTGATTCGACAGGTACCAACGGGTAAACACAACCTGTTGAGAAAGCAACAATCCTTGAGTTTCTAAAATGCTCAACCACCAAAGCAGGCATGTATGAATTTACAGCCCACGTAAGCGACAGGTTTTCTTCTGACCCAAATTTCATTCCGGCAAGGAAAAATACATTCTTTACTTTTGGCAGCGTTTCAATAAACTCCCGGTCCAGCAGGTCGCCGCGGATGATTTCAATCCCATGCTTCTCGATATTTTTTTTCTCCTCTTCCGAGCGAAAACGAGATACGCCTATTATGCGCTTACTGACACCGGCTTCCTCACAAGCCCTTTTTGCCATTCGTGCCAGTGAAGGGCCGATTTTGCCGGCGATACCCAAAAAGATAATATCTCCATCAAGCCGGCTAAACAATTCAACAACCTCGGGTGTTGGCCTCGACAGAAGTTCCTCCAACTGCTCCTCATTTGCAATTTTATCCGGATAGTCAACCATTATTTTAATCCCTCCTTTTAAAAATTATATTCCTGTTATAATAATTTAGAGACTGTTTGAAATTCAAATAGCCCCTTATTGATCTTTCAAGCTCAAAACGAAAAATTTTTATTTTAATTATGTGTGCTCAATTAAATTATCCATTCCCCTGCTTTGAGTGATCTTTGGTAAGAATGATACAATAAGGGCACCTGTAAGGGCAACAAAAATAAGCACTATAAAGCCTAATGAATAACTCTGTGTGGCATCATTATACAATACCCCGACCAATACGGGGAATAGTGATTCGGCAATACCGTCAGCCACCAATATAATCCCCATTGTCCGCCCTAATGCCCTGACACCAAACAAATCGCCTGCCATTAAAGGGATGATCATATAATCGCCGCCAAGCCCAACGCCAAAAATTGCTGCAAAAACATATATCCTTCCGGGGAAAGGGGGAAGCAGCAATGAGAATATCGCCAGGGCAACAATCGAATAAATTAATATCATTACATACTTACGGTTTATTATATCAGCCAGCCAGCCCATCATTACCCGGCCCACAAGGCTCGACAATAAAACGATAGACATAATATGCGCTGCCTGCGACTGTGTATAATCCAGTCCGCTCAAATAGAGTTTTAGGTGTTGCCCGACTCCACCAACGGCCCCAATCGAACACATACTCCCAATCGCCAAAAGATAAAAATTGGGGTTCTTTAATATTTTTCTCATTGGGATTGCAGTATCAACTGTCTTGGGTTGGATCTTAGATTTAACCTTTCTTTTAGATGAATCCTTGATAAAGTATGACAGGGGGAAGGCTATCAGAATAATCAAAACACCCAGGATTGTTAAGGCGTGTTGCCACCCGAAGCTGCTTTCCAAATTAGTTGCAAGCACGGGAACCAGCGCACCCCCTACCCCGATTCCTAAATAAGCAATACCCATAGCTTTTCCACGGTTTTTGTCGAACCACCTGGAAATAAGCACCTGGCATGGAAGAGGCCCTCCAAACACATAGCCTAGTGCATTAAAAATATAAAACATGTAAAACATCCACATTGTGCTGGAATAGCTTAATCCGATAAGGGCTATACCCATTAAAACAGCCCCCAGCATCATTAACCGGCGTGGCCCGTAACGGTCGATCATCCACCCTGCTATAAACCCGAACAAAGGGGCTACAACTAATTTCCCGACTGCATTCCCTGAAGTTACAGCAGTCCGGGAATACCCAAAATCTTTCATCATAAAATCAAAAAAGAAGGGTAAGCCATAATAGGCAAACCCAACAATAGCAAAAAGGGATAAGAATGCTGTGATAACAATGTAAGTTTTCGAACTACGCGGGGCGGACTCCGTTTTGGCCTGATGTGTTTTGTTTACCATCCTTATTGACTTTTGGTGATCTATTATATAAATACAGAAGAATACTTTTATATCCTTCCGTTAAAACACTAATTCTTAGAAAAAAACCGGAAAGGAAGCATTCATACCCCTTGCCAGTGCCCTGAATAATGGAAAGCCAAAAAATGGCTAAATGAAATTCCATTTTAACACAAAAGGTGCAAATCTATCAAATAAAAAACATCGAAACAAACCTTACAAAAAATATTTAGCCGCAAATACAAACCTTTTGTAAGAAGCTGTCTGAATTTTATTTTTTAGAGTTATTTAAGATGTGTTTTTTACTGATAATTCTTTTTAACTTTCGACTTTAAACTTTGTACTTTTGACTTGCCCTTTAGGGCACTATGGGTACTTAACAGGTAAAAAAGGGACATGGAATTACTGATAGCAAAAAACATCCACAAAGAATTTGGCAATACCAAAGCCCTGACGGATGTGGATATCTCGGTCTCCGAAGGTTGTATCTTTGGGTTATTGGGGCCTAATGGCGCAGGAAAAACCACCTTGATCCGGATTATTAACCAAATTACAGGGCCTGATAAAGGCGAACTCTTTTTTGATGGGCGGAAGTTGCAAGCCCACGACATTGAAAAGATTGGTTACCTGCCCGAAGAACGGGGCCTTTACAAAAAGATGAAAATTGGGGAACAGGCAATTTACCTTGCCCAATTGAAAGGGCTAGGGAAAAGGGAAGCGGTAAGAAACCTGAAAGAATGGTTCAGGAAATTTGAAATTGAAGCCTGGTGGGATAAAAAGGTTGAGGAGCTGTCGAAGGGAATGCAGCAAAAGGTACAGTTTATTATAACTGTTGTCCACCGCCCCAAGCTCCTTATTTTCGATGAACCGTTCAGCGGTTTCGACCCGATTAATGCCAACCTTGTCAAGCAGGAGATACTTCAGTTAAGAGACAATGGGGCGACCATCATTTTTTCAACTCACGACATGGGTTCGGTTGAGGAATTGTGTGACCACATTGCCCTCATCAATAAATCGGAAAAGATACTTGACGGCCCCATCAATAAAATCAGGGAGCAATATAAATCTAATATCTTTGAAGTAACGTATAAGGGTGATTTTGATAAACTACGCTCATCATTAAGCAAACGGTTTAAGATTTTAGAGCATACTGAAAACAACCAGGCTAATAGCCTGAAAGTGCAATATTTAAATGGCAACTCGAATAACGACCTGCTAAATACCTTGTTGCCATTTGCAGAGATAATATCTTTCAAAGAACTGATTCCCAGCATGAACAATGTTTTTATCAAAGTAGTCGAATCAGCCAACAAATCCTAAAACAACACACTTATGAATAAATCAATCCTCATATTAAAAAGGGAATACCTTACCAGGGTAAAGAAGAAATCATTCATTATCCTCACCCTTTTAGTCCCATTGTTAATGGCAGGCATGATGTTTTTAATCGTCTCTCTATCGGTTAGCGACGACACACAGGAACGCACCATAGCAGTTTACGATGAATCAACGCTTTTTTTAGGCCAACTGGGGCAAGAAGGATATACCAATTACCTATTTATCCCCAAAGAAAAATACCTCGTTTTAAGAAACAGCATCCAGGAGAGCGATTTCTATGCACTGCTTTACATACCCGTCAATATATATACAACTAAGGTAGCACAATTAATTTCGGTTAAACAAATACCTTTTGAGGTAAGCGAGCAGATACAAAATAAACTAAGCCGGATAATCGAATCTGATAAACGGGCTAAAGTAATTGCCGAGACACAAATACCCGACCTGGAGAAGAAACTGGCTGCAACCAAAACAAGGGTCAGGCTAAGCACGATAAAGATCAGCAAAACCGGGAAGGCAAAAGAAAGCTCATCGGCTATTGCCTTCGGAGCCAGTTATGCCATGGGGTTTATCATCTACTTTTTTGTTTTTATGTATGGAGCCATGGTAATGCGCAGCGTAATGGAAGAAAAGAAAAGCCGGATTGTCGAGGTGATTGTATCTTCGGTAAGGCCGTTCCAGTTGATGTTCGGGAAGATTGTAGGCACCGCATTGGTTGGATTGACACAAGTAGCCATCTGGATTGTCCTTGGAATAGTTATAGTTGGAATTGTCCAGGGCTTTTTCACGCCCGAGGCAGCTCATGAGATTGGTCAGAGCCTTATGCAGGGGCAACAACAGTTGGGCTCAATGCCCGCCGTAAATCCAATGGCCCGGCAAAACCAGGTAACAGAAGTACTGGATATGCTGAGTACTCTGAACATCCCATTAATACTTTTTACATTTATGTTTTACTTCCTCGGCGGATACCTGCTATACAGCTCTCTTTTGGGTGCTGTAGGCTCGGCGGTCGACAATGAAGAAGACACGCAGCAAATGGTATTCCCTGTAACATTCCCACTCATTTTGTCCATCATGCTATTATTCCCGATAGCCAAAAACCCGGAGGGGGCAGTAGCATTCTGGGGGTCAATAATCCCATTTACCTCCCCGGTAGCCATGTTAGCCCGGATACCTTACGGCGTACCATGGTGGGAACTGATATTATCAATGTTTTTACTGGTTGTTACAACAATAGGGGCAATCTGGGCCGCTGCAAAAATTTACCGCACAGGGATTCTAATGTATGGGAAAAAAGTAACCCTTAGAGAATTAATTAAATGGCTGAAGTATAAGAATTGAAGAGTCTGAAAGATTGAAGATATACAATATAACCACTATCTGTTGCAAACAGCCTCTTGAAAAAAGTAAAAAAATAATATTATGAAAGCACAAAACATTTTAGAGACAATCGGGGATACTCCCCACGTGAGAATAAACAGGCTTTACCCTTCGGAATACGAAGTGTATGTAAAAGTTGAGAAAGCAAACCCCGGAGGTAGTATAAAAGACAGGATTGCCTTATCGATGGTTGAAGATGCCGAAGCCAGGGGAATACTGAAACCTGACACGGTGATTATTGAGCCAACCTCAGGGAATACAGGAATTGGGCTGGCTCTGGTTGCCTCTGTTAAGGGGTATAAGCTGATCCTTACCATGCCCGAATCGATGTCGATTGAACGCCGAAAGATTCTTTCGATATTTGGTGCACAGCTGGAGCTGACCCCAAGAGAGAAAGGCATGAAAGGAGCTATTGCAAAAGCCGAAGAACTGGCACAAACAATTGATAACTCATGGATACCATCGCAATTTGACAACGATGCAAATGTTGAGGCCCACCGGAAAAATACCGCCCGGGAGATCGTCAGGGACTTCCCCGAAGGATTTGATTACCTCATAACAGGAGTAGGGACAGGAGGGCATATCACCGGAGTAGCGGAGGTGCTAAAGAAAAAATTCCCCAACATGAAAGTATTTGCTGTTGAACCCGGGCAAAGCCCTGTTATCGGGGGCGGGCAGCCAGGCCCTCATCCTATTCAGGGTATAGGAGCAGGTTTTATACCCAAAATTATGAATGTCGACCTTTTAGAGGGCACTATTACGGTGAGTAAAGACGAAGCTTTTGAATATACCCGTAAAGCTGCAATGCTCGAAGGGCTTTTTGTGGGCATCTCTTCGGGGGCTTCGCTGGCAGCAGTTGCGAAAAAAATCAAAGAACTGCCGGCAGGGTCAAGGATACTTACCTTTTCGTACGATACCGGCGAACGGTACTTATCGGTTGACGGATTGTTTTAACGGGTCATATCGAAACATTGGAGGAAACCCTTTTTAACAAAAAACAAATCTAAAATCAGGAAGTACCGAGGCCTGGGCGGTACAGCCTGCTGCCAAACAAATTGCAAGCCCCAAATATTATAAAAATTCAGCGGATGGCTTGAAGCCACCCGCTGAATAGTAGCCATTTTAACCCACCATAAAAAACCAGAGGTTAAAGACTTCTGCACCCGGTAGAAAAGCCGGCTTATAGCTTGTAGCTAATCCCCTTCAACCATTACACCCACACATGGGCTCTTTATACAGTATAGGTTGTAGAAGCTGTATTGCCGCCACGCCCGGTCCAGTTGGTGTGGAAAAATTCACCTCTTGGCTTGTCTATACGTTCGTAAGTATGTGCCCCGAAATAGTCACGCTGGGCCTGTAGCAGGTTAGCCGGCAGCCTTTCGCTACGGAAACCGTCAAAATAACAAAGAGCCGATGTTAAAGCAGGGATAGGGATACCGTTTGAAAGTGCGGTTGCACAAACCCTGCGCCAGCCTGCCTGTGCTTCTTCCACTTTCTCTTTAAAGAACGGGTCAAGCAACAGGTTGGCTAATTGTGGGTTATCATCGAATGCTTTTTTGATATTCGCCAGGAATACCGAACGGATAATACATCCACCCCTCCACATTAAAGCGATACCTCCGTAATTCAGATTCCAGCCGTACTCTTTGGCTGCTTCCATCATCAGGTTATAACCTTGTGCATAGGAGATAATCTTAGCCCCCAGTAGAGTGCTTTGCAGGTCATCGATAAACTGGCCTTTGTCGCCTTCAAATTTTGCAACCGGCCCGGTGATTACTTTTGAAGCCTCAACACGTAAATCTTTTTGAGCCGATAAACAGCGGGCAAATACCGACTCCCCGATTAGTGTTAACGGGATACCCAGGTCTAGTGCAGAGATACCCGTCCATTTACCGGTACCTTTCTGCCCTGCGGTGTCAAGGATCATTTCTACGGTTTCTTCACCATTCTCATCGCGGTAACCCAGAATATCACGTGTTATTTCAATCAGGTAGCTATCTAGTTCGCCTTTATTCCACTCTTTGAAAACCTCGTGCATTTCGCCGGTACTCATTCCCAATAATTCCTTCATTATATGGTAGGCTTCGGTAATGATCTGCATATCGCCGTATTCAATCCCATTATGCACCATTTTCACAAAGTGCCCTGCTCCACCTTCGCCAACCCAGTCGCAGCAAGGCGTACCATCTTCCACCTTTGCAGCAATCGACTGGAAGATATCTTTGACATAGGTCCATGCAGCGGGAGACCCTCCCGGCATGATTGAAGGGCCAAGTAATGCACCTTCCTCGCCTCCTGAAACACCGGTGCCGATGTAAAGTAAACCTTTACTCTCAACATATTTTGTACGGCGGATCGTGTCGGGGAAGTGCGAATTCCCGCCATCTATAATAATATCGCCCGGCTCAAGGTGCGGTATTACCGACTCAATAAAATCATCGACAGGCTGCCCTGCTTTAACCAGCAGCATTACCTTACGCGGGCGTTCTAATGAAGCGCACAACTCTTCAATTGAATGCGTTCCGATAAAGTTTTTCCCGGCACCACGCCCATTTATAAATTTGCCTACTTTTGCAACTGTCCGGTTAAATACCGCAACAGTGTAACCTTTACTTTCCATGTTCAATACCAGGTTCTCGCCCATCACAGCTAACCCGATTAAACCAATATCTGCTAACTTCTTCATTTTGTATTATTTTAAAATCTTAAATCCTATTTGCTTTAATTTTTCTATCGTTCCCTCTTCAATATTTTTTGCGCCGACCGTATACGTGTCAAACTCCCTCCTTACAGGGTAATTGCCCCTTAGTTTCTCAAACATATATGGTGCTTCACGAAGTTTCTCATCATCTGTTTCAATATCGTAAGTAGAAAGTACGGCCTCGGCAATAATAGAATATTCCCTTCGCTGAGTTCCGTCAATTTCAATAATCGTACTCTCCGGAAGCTCAACATTGGCAGGTTCCCAATCATCGATACCCAGTTTAAAAAAGCGGCTGACAGCCTGTATGCTCATTTTTGTGCCATTGGCTTTACCATCTCTTGAATAGCCGGCAATATGAGGCGTACCGTAGTCTGAATGATTCAATAAATCCAGGTCCAGCTCAGGCTCATTTTCCCAACAGTCGGCAATAAACCCGGAAACAGTGTTGTTTTTAAGGGCTTTGCACACTATTCCAGAGTGAAACACCTCACCTCGGCATGAATTAATCAGCAAAGGCTTTTTCTTTAACCCTTCAATAAATCCTTCATTTACAAGATGGTATGTTTTATCTGCCCCTGAAGTGTTTAACGGGACATGGAAAGTAATAATATCTGCTTCTTCCCTTATTGTTTTCAGGTCGACAAATTCCCCGGAGCCTTCTACTCTTTCCCTGGGAGGGTCGTTTAAAAGGACTTTCATCCCGACAATCTCACAAAAACGGGCAACTTTAGTACCAACATTCCCAACTCCCACTATCCCAATGGTTTTCCCCTCAAGTTGGAAACGTTTCCGCATAGCATACGAAAACAGGGCAGAGGCAATGTATTGTTCGACACTTTTTGCATTGCAGCCCGGGGCATTTGTCCATTCGATACCTGCCTGTTTGCAATATTCCCTGTCGATGTGGTCAAACCCAATGGTTGCAGTTGCAATAAATTTTACTTTTGACCCTTTTAATAATTCAGCATTGCAAATTGTCCGGGTACGCGTAATCAAAGCATCGGCATCCTTAACTATTTCGGGTGTGGCCATGCTGCCGGGCAAATACACTACCTCGGCAAAAGGTTCTAAAGCTCCTTTTATATATGGTATTTTATCGTCAATGATAATTTTCATTCCTCTTACTATTCCACTCCGATGGAGGCTTACCGCCTCCCCCTTTAATTCATCAACTATCAACCCGGTCAATACTCAAACCTGTCTCTAAAAGCCCAAAGCCCGATTGCAGGATTGGAGATATAAAAAACCTCTTCACCATTGGGCAATGTATTAAATCCATCTTTCAATTTCCCCGGATTATATATTTCACTAATTTTATCTATATCAGCATACATATAACCAACGCTTTCTATTTCCTTTTGGGTGAGGTTCCCCTCCTGCTTGCCCGGGCAGTAGGTAATACTGAACCTGCCTTCGGAAGAACCATGGATTAAATGTGCAGCAGCACTCAGGTTGTTCCGCAGGTCTTCGTTTTCATTAACAGCTTTCAACGTTACAGGAGTCCCAAAATAACCATATTTCCTGATGAGATGGTCGATTTCTTTATCTTCGCCAAATTCTTTCAATGCCGGAGCTAAAACAAACAACTCGCCACCATCGGCAATAGCCATACGGGTACGGTAAATACTTTTATTCCCCAACCAGGTGCTTTTAAATTCAGTTGGGTCGAGGTATACGATAACCTTATCCAGTGGTTTCTCCAGCATCTCAAAATTCACTTCCAGCGAAAGTTTTGCTGCTTTATCGAATACTTCAAAATCGTTGCCTATAAAAAGCCCGTAGGTCTGTAGTTTGCTATCTTTATTTAAACCCACAACTGTCTGGACATAAATAATCGGCAAATGTGCCGTAAAATTCTCGGAGGCATAATTAAAAATACGCCTGACGGGAGTATCGGCTTTACCCATCATTTTCTCCATCCCGTATGCCGCACCTATAAAATGGCTTTTGTTAATCCCTTCGGCACCTCCTGTCCCCACGAAGATATTCTTGTTGTAGTTGGCCATTCCCACCACTTCGTGCGGTACAACCTGCCCTATCGAAAGGATGGTATCGAAACCTCCTTCAATAAGCAATTTATTAACCTGAGCCGGCCAGGGATAATCGACTGCCCCTTTTGAAACCTTTTTAACAAACTCAGCCGGGACCTCACCCAGAGTAACCACATCGTTCCTCCAATCGTGGTCGCGGAACAAGTTACGGGGTGTTTTCCCAAACATGTGGCTTATTTGCCCGTCAGTCATTGGAGTATGTGTGCCTAATGCCGGAAGGATATCGGTTAATTTCCCGCCATAGTATTCCCATGCGAACTCCGTCAATTCGCCGGCACGTGACGGCAACCGGGTATAATCCGGCGGGATTGCCAAAACTTTCTCCCCTCCCCCTAGCTTATCCAGTGCTTCGAATAATCCTTCTTTCAGGTCGTTTGCTGTCAGCAGTGTTGTAGGAGAACCTTTTTCGTAATAGACCATTTCTTTATTATTAACAATAATATGTGTAATTGCCAGGCTTTCTTTCAATTAATGAAACCCTTACCTCTTGACCCGTGCATTCCCACTCCAGATGCTCCAAACCATTTCTTCATCGGCAGGTTGGGCATAGTCGGTTAAAAAAGTAGTAGCCATTGCCCCTGTGGCCCATCCGAATTGCGGCCATTTTTCAGGCTCCCACTCTTTCAGGATAGCATAAAGTAAGCCGCCAACAAAACCATCGCCACCCCCTATTCGGTCGAGTACTTTAATTTCGCGTGGCTCAATTACATGCCAGTTGTCTCCTTCAAGTACAATAGCCCCCCACAAGTGTTCATTAACACTGATAACCTGACGTAATGTAGTTGCAAAGACCGATGCCCCCGGGAAAGCCTCTTTTACCCGGCCGATCATCCCTTTAAAGCCATCAATTTTCGCTTCTATCCCTTTACCTCCGGCTTCAGGCCCCTCAATTCCCAAACAGAGTTGAAAATCTTCTTCATTGCCAATAAGGATATCAGATACTGAAGCAATCTCTGTAAAATTTTCGCGGAGCTCTTTTTCCCGCCCTTTCCAGAACGAATCGCGGTAATTTAGGTCGAAAGAAATTAATGTGCCATGTTTTTTTGCTGCCCGTGCAAGTTCCAGGCAAAAATTACTGGTTTCGGGAGATAAAGCACCAATCAACCCAGACAGGTGGACTATCTGAACACCTTCTTCCCCGAATATTTTTTCCAGGTCAAAGTCTGCCGCGTTTAAGGTACGCCCTACTTCACCGGCACGGTCGTTATGCACACG
>UOEP01000225.1_pt1 | contig 53203 bp, 48 predicted proteins | sample 1989931 | NCBI WGS metagenome assembly UOEP01 (sample SAMEA4712198, study PRJEB27164) | hydrothermal vent metagenome | biome: marine basaltic hydrothermal vent biome; feature: marine hydrothermal vent; material: mineral | place: Pacific Ocean | collected 2011-06-14/2011-07-23 | depth 1691 m
GCCCTTTAACTTCCTTCCTGCCTGTACTTCCACAATTTTTGTATTTTTGCATCAAATTTGAATAAGAGTTTAAAAATTACAAAGCATGTTTGAAAATTTAAGTGACAGGTTAGAACGGTCGTTTAAACTGCTGAAAGGGCAGGGCAGGATTACCGAGATAAATGTTGCAGAGACCCTGAAAGATATCCGCCGCGCATTGCTGGATGCCGATGTCAACTTTAAAATAGCCAAAACCTTCACAGATACGGTTAAGGAAAAAGCCATGGGGCAGCAGGTGCTTACCGCTGTTAAACCGGGGCAGATGATAACAAAAATTGTCCATGACGAATTGGCGCAATTGATGGGCGGCACCTTTGTGGATATAAATATAAAAGGTAACCCGGCGGTTATTTTAATGGCCGGGCTGCAGGGGTCCGGGAAAACAACCTTCTCGGGCAAGCTCGCCAACATGCTTAAAAATAAAAAAGGCAGGCATCCGTTGCTGGTAGCGGGCGATGTATACCGCCCGGCTGCAATTGAGCAGTTGAAAGTGCTTGGCGGGCAAATAAATGTGCCTGTTTATACCGAGGAGGGTAGCAAAGACCCGGTGAAGATTGCCAAAAATGCAATAAAGCATGCCAGGCAAAACAGCAATGATATTGTTATTATCGATACTGCGGGGCGTTTGGCAATTGACGAGCAGATGATGAATGAGATAGCATCGATCAAAAAAGCGGTATCCCCGGAGGAAATATTGTTTGTGGTTGATGCCATGACCGGGCAGGATGCCGTAAACACAGCTAAAGAGTTTAACGATAAGTTGGATTTTGATGGCGTTATCCTGACCAAACTGGATGGCGACACACGTGGTGGGGCAGCTTTATCTATCCGCTCGGTGGTGAATAAACCTATAAAATTTGTGGGTACCGGTGAAAAGCTGGAGGCATTGGATGTTTTCCACCCCGACCGTATGGCCGACCGTATCCTGGGAATGGGCGATATCGTTTCACTGGTTGAAAAAGCCCAGGAGCAATTCGATGAGGTGGAAGCCAAAAGGCTACAGAAAAAATTAGCCAAAAACCAGTTTAATTTTAACGATTTCCTGAAACAAATCAGCCAGATTAAAAAAATGGGTAATTTGAAAGACGTTGCATCCATGATACCGGGGATGGGGAAAGCACTCAGGAATATTGATATGGATGACGATGCATTTAAATTTATTGAGGCAATTATCTATTCGATGACCCCGGCAGAGCGCGAAGACCCATCGTTATTGAATGGCAGCCGCCGGAAACGGATAGCTGCCGGTTCGGGAACCAATATACAGGAGGTCAACCGCTTGTTGAAACAATTTAGTGAAACCCGGAAAATGATGAAGATGGTATCACAGGGGAAGGACCTTCAACGAATGATGGGGGGATTGCAACAAGGCAAAAGATTCTGATTTTGTAAAGGGCTCAATAAAAGCAAGCATACACTGATAATACAAAGCAGGGAATACTAATCCTTAAAAAAAATATTCGATGATATTGATTGACGGTAAAAAAGTTGCTTCTGAAATAAAACAGGAAATAGCCCGGGAGGTAAAAAATATTATTGGCAATGGGGGTATCGCCCCGCATTTAGCTGCTGTACTGGTTGGGCACGATGGAGGCAGTGAAACGTATGTGGCCTATAAAATAAAAGACTGCCAGGCTGTTGGGTTCAGGTCTTCTTTGGTCAGGTTTGAAGACGGTGTTACAGAAGAGGAATTGCTTAATAAAATATATGAATTGAATAATGATGAAAGCCTGGACGGTTTCATTGTGCAACTCCCGTTGCCGGAGCATATATCCGAACAAAAAATGATCGAAGCAATTGACCCAAAAAAGGATGTTGATGGTTTCCACCCCGTAAATGTCGGGCGTACGGTTATAGGTTTGCCGTCATTTGTGTCGGCAACCCCATTGGGTATCGTAGAATTATTGAAAAGGTACAATATAGAAACCAGCGGGAAGAATTGTGTGATCATTGGGAGGAGCAATATCGTAGGCCGCCCGTTAAGTATTTTGATGTCGCAGAAAAGTATAAACTGCACGGTTACCGTTGCACACAGCCGTACCAGGAACCTGAAAGAGGTATGCAGCAATGCCGATATCCTGGTTGCCGCACTGGGAAGCCCCGGATTTGTTAAAGGGGATATGGTAAAAGAAGGAGCTGTGGTTATCGATGTAGGCACTACCAGGGTTAAGTCAGATTTAACGAAGTCAGGTTTTAAGTTGAAAGGGGACGTTGTTTTTGAAGAAGTGGCTGATAAATGTTCGTTCATAACGCCGGTGCCGGGCGGAGTAGGGCCAATGACCCGTGTTTCGTTACTTCATAATACTCTTTTAGCGGCAAAAAAGGAAATCTACAAATAATTTTCAAGCATATATATCCGGTTGATACAAAATGAATTGCAGGTGTTCAGGGGTAAATCCCCGGAGGCTGTAAAATACTTTCATGCCTGGAGAATTGATAGAATGAATATAAATAAGGCATAATGCTTTTAAAATGTAGCAGATAATTAGTGTTTGTTAACACTTTTTAAGAATTCTATCTTTTTTTTTATATTTTTGAGCTACTATGATTGGTATTAACTGAAAATATTCTAAGGATGGAAGGCTTTTCTAAAAATGAGGGAATGAGTGATGTTGAAAGTAAATTCAAACAAGAGATTTATTCTAAAGTAGTCAGAGCTGGTAAAAGGACTTATTTTTTTGATGTTAAGAGTACCCGTAATGATGAGTTTTATTTAACTATCACCGAAAGTAAAAAGAAGTTTGAAAATGATGGTAAATACCATTTCGAAAAACACAAGGTGTTTTTGTACAAAGAAGACTTCAATAAATTTATTGACAACCTACAGGATGTAATCGACTACATTCAGGAAAAACAACCGGTTCAGGATTCCAGGGTAGTATATAATGGCAGTACCGGAGTTAACGGAAGTGAGGAAGCGCAAAAAGCCGTTGAAAAAAATTACACCGATGTAGAGTTTGAAGACCTGGCAAAATAAAGTATAAAAGTAGCCGGTTTTAATTTGAGGGGGCTGCTTCGTTATGCAATCTTCCGTTCCTTCTTGATTATCTCATAAGCCTCATTGACTTTCTGGAATTTTTCTTTAGCCGCTTTTTGGAAATCATCCCCCAGGTAACTTACCTTATCAGGGTGGTATTTCATAGCCATCCGGCGGTAAGCTGTTTTTACTTCATTATCGGTAGCCGATTCTTCAATTTCCAGTATTTTGTATGCATACCCCGTATCTTTTACAAACATTGCCTTCATTGACTCAAAATCCGAATTATTGATTCCCATTGTCAGGCATATATGCTTTATGAGGTCCAGTTCGGTGGCATCAACGTGCCCATCGGCATTGGCAATCCCAAATAAAAAATGGACCAGTTGCAGCCTTGACGAATAATTCATGTTTTGCCGGATCTGCAAACAAACATCGGCAACCGGGATTGTTTGGTTTAGAAGGCCATGCAGCATTTTTATAGCCTCATGCGCCGAGTCCTCCCCGAAATTCTGTACCAGGAATTTTTTCACGTAGTCCAGTTCCGACCGTAATACCCTGCCATCGGCTTTCATAACTGCTGCAACCAGCACAAGAAGGCTCATCACATAACCCCCGGTGGTTGTTTTCCTGACTCCCTGCACTGCCGTGTGGCTGCTGCCATCTACCATCGACCCTATTGTGAATCCTATAATTGCTCCAATGGGGCCTCCAAATGCCCAGCCAAGCCCCCCTCCAATCCATTTACCAAACTTTGCCATACTTTTTTATATTTTCATTTATCCTTAATACCTGTGGTATCAGTAATTCATCGTTGTTTTTAATTATGGCATCCGATAATTTCCTTTTCCTCTCATCGGGCCATTGCCTACTCATGCGTTCTAATACCTGCTCCCGTGAAATATGGTCGCGGGCCATAACCCGCTGTATCCTTACCTCTTTATCTGCAACGACTAAAATATTCTGGTCCATTAACTTATCAAAGCCACTTTCAAACAAGATGGCTGCTTCGTGCAAAACATAACGGGCTTTTTGTTGCTGTACCCATCGGGTAAATTCATTTCTCACCTTTGGGTGAACCAGTTTATTGACTTTTTGCAGTGCATATTTGTCATTAAAAATGATGGAAGCTAGTTTTTTCCGGTCAATTACATGCTCGGGGGTATAAATACCGGAGCCAAAAAGGTAAATGAGCCCTTTCCTGACGCCAGGGTCGTTGTTTATTATGTTTTTTGCAACCGCATCAGCTTCGAATACAGGTACTCCAAGTATTTTGAAGAGCCTGCAGACAATAGTCTTGCCACTCCCAATACCACCGGTTATTCCTATTTTCAGCACCATATTTATTTTTTTTCAATCAGGTATTCAAATGTTTCGGGGGTGAATTTCAGGTTTTTAATAAACATTGGGTATTTCTCCAGGGCAACCGTTACCTGGGCATCTCCTTTTTGAATAACACTGTACGGGACAGTGAACAGGAAATCATCGCAGGAGATACCGGAAAACCTGCTTAACCCTATCATAAATGAAACCTTTACTTTGTCAGGGAAGAATTTAATATTTACCGAATCCGGCTTATTCTTAACAGTAATAGGCACCGTAAGTATTTTTTCCGTAAATTCATCGACAGTGATAATGACCTTGACTTTTTTTGGTGTTAGGTGTGTTTTTTCGGGCTTGATTAATTCAATCTCAGTATTAATATTTTGCTTCACATCCTTAAACTCCTTTCTCACGGTATAAATTGAATCAATCTTATTAAGTATGGTTGTGGGCCCAACAATTTTAACAGTACTGGGGGTTATTACTATTGGAGATGTTATTTCGTATTGTGTTTGAAATGTTAATCCGATATTTGTTGAAACAGGCACCTCTTTTGACCTTAAACTATCAAGTACTAAAGTTAATATTTCAGGCTCGACTTCAAGGATGCTGATTTCATTGCTTATTTGTTTGGATATTTTGTTGATCAACCCCGAGGTACGTATTGCGTAACTAAGCTGGCTGTCGGGTTTTGAGTTCGATACCAATGAATTTATATTTAATATGATGGGGGTGAATGATAAGTGGAGTTTCTGGCGTAATAAAGAGAACCCGTGCGCATTAACTTTCAACCTGAAATATTCGGGAGGGTCGTTTGCCAGGAACCGGTTCTTAGGTACATTCACGTATTTTACCGGGAACTCGAGGGTAGTATTATAATCTTTGCCCAGTGCATTAAGAAACCACAAGATGGTAGCAATAAGCACACAAATAAGGTATACAATTACTCTTTTATCCTGCCTGAGCTTCTCTAATTTCGAATACCCCGGTATTTTAAGAAATTTCCCCGTTTCCACGTTGATTTATTTTATCAGGTAAAAATAACCATTTATACATGAAATTAAGGCCTTCTGTAATGTATTATTGAAAAATACAAAAGGGTTGGTAAAACCAACCCCTTCAATAAAATCATTACAATTTACTTTCGCTGGGGAGCATCGCTCATATCTTTTATCACAGCACTCTTGTCAACTTTAACATTAACTTCTTTATCGATCTGCAGGATTATTATACTCTCCTTGATATCTACTACCTTACCATATATTCCGCCGGTAGTTACTACTTTATCGCCTTTGGCAAGGTTTTCACGGAATTTACGCATGTCTTTCTGGCGTTTCATTTGTGGCCTGATCATAAAAAAATAGAATACAACCACAATTAATATCAAAGGTAGGAATGATGTTAACGGATTCGATTCGCCGCCTGCCGGTTGTGTCATTAGAATATAATTCATAGTGTAAAATTTATTGTTTATATTTAATTATATTATTGTTTTTAACGTCTGCAACTACAGCCAGTTCTTTTGCCCCTTCCTGTGTATTGACATACAGTTTTATCATTTTAAATTGCTTCCCAAATAATCCTGATGTATCGAAGGTTACTTCAACAAACCCTTTTGACCCCGGAGGGTATACCGACTTATCGGTTTTTACCTCAAGGCAGCCACATCCTTTATCAATGCTATTTATGATTAAATAATCCTCCCCTGTGTTTTCTAAGCTAAAATCATAAACTGCAATTTCACCGGCCTGCAGTACCCCAAAATTATGTATTTCTTCTTTAAACTCAAACTGTGTAACCCCAACATCTTTTAAATTTGGCTCTTGTGCCTGTGTTTTGTGTTGTGTACCCCGGCCGCACGAAGTAAATCCGGTTAAAATTATAAAAAATAATAGCTTATTCATTTTTAAACTTCGCCAATTAATCCCCTTCCCAATTTTTTTACTTTATCTGACTTTTTCAGGTCTTTAAGTGTTTTATCCAGGATGCCGTTTATAAAGCTGCGGCTTTTTTCGGTGCTGTAATATTTTGTGATTTCAATATACTCGTTTAATGTGACTTTCGTAGGGATTGTTGGGAAGTATAAAAATTCGGTAATAGCCAGTTGCATAATGATGGTGTCAACAAAAGCAATCCTGTCAAGGTCCCAGTTCCTCGAATGGAGATCAATCAGTTCCCTTATCTCATCGTGGTTGATAATAGCTTTCCTGAAAAGCCCTTTGGCGAAATCCCGGTCTTCATCATCTTTAAACAATGGCATTAATGGCTGCTGCCCGTCAGAATCTTCGCGGAACCTTTTTACTGATTTTGATATCATTGATATAGTATACTCAATATCATCATTCCAGTAGATGCTTTGCTCTTCAAGTACCTGGTAAAGTTCTTCGCAATAAAGGAAAATTTTATTGTACACTTTGTCAATAAACCGTTGGTCGGTAGCAAAGGTGCTCTCCTCCAAAGCGGTGTATTCCTTGTAAATATCCGATTCAACCAGGCGGTTATACAATTCTTTAATCAGCTCAGGGTGGTTTACCCAGCTTAGTTTTTTCTGGCTGATATATAGGTTCAACTGCTTGTTTTGTTTTAGTACATTAATCAGCCTGTTGTCAATAAACCGGGTATTGGGATGGAGGTCCTGGTCGGTTGGGCGGTGTTTATTCCTGCAAATCTCTATGTGTTTTTCATCATATTTAACGACCTCAAGTATAAGGTCGAATAAATAATGGTAAAGGTCGTAAGCCTTATGGATACAGAAAAAAAGTTCTTTTTCAGAACTATTTATCGACTTTTCCGGCGAGGAGTAATAGGCATACAAAATCTGCAATACCTTAATCCTAATAATCCTTCTGCTAATCATTCTATTTAGAACTGTATTTCTTAAAATATGGTCGCAAAATTAAAACTTTTTATGTATTGGCACGACAATGAACAAAAATAATTGCTTGATGGCAGTGGAAAACCGGTTAATTTAATACTGAATTACAGTTAGGCAGGTTCTCCCCCATTTTTTATGGTTACTTATGCAAAGTTAAAAATCATAGGAGGTAGAAACGTTCGGAGCCCCTTTATTACTTGTATTCCCGGTATCTTCCGGTTCATCCTCGTCCTCATCTTCGGATTCATCTTCCCAATCAAATTTTTCCCGCCTGACAACGTATTTCCGGTAATAAACTGCCAGGGCCACACCCGACAATGAACCCCATAAATGCGACTCCCAGGAAATTTCGGGTTTCATGGGGAAAATACCCCAAAACATGCCGCCGTATAAAAAAACTACCAGTACCGAAATAGTAAGCAGCCTCAAATCGTTCCGTAAAATGCCGCTGAAAAAATGAAATGCCGCCATTCCGTAAACCACGCCACTTGCCCCGATGTGCCAGGCTTCGCGGGCTCCCAGCCAAACGCATATCCCGGAGATGAGGTAAATCTGGATAAAAATCCGGTAGGAAATTTTCCGGTAATAATAAACAAGTGCCGACAGTAAAATAAAGAAAGGCACTGAGTTGGCTATGAGGTGGTTATAGCTGGAATGGATAAATGGTGACAAAAGGATTCCCGGTATGCCTTTTATATGTAATGGGTAAATCCCGCCTTTCACAAAACTCAGCCCAAAAGTCTGCTCAATAAACTCTACCAACCAGAAAAAGAATAGGATAATTGCCGGGAAAATAAGGCTGTGGATAAGTATCCTTTTCTCCATGTTGTGGTCGATATTGTCCTGGTTGCTAGGGCGGTAGTTGAATATTGGCATTGCCTGAGTATTTGTTTAATTGTTGCTTGCAAATCCTTTCCCCACTTGTAAATCCCATTTAACTTAAAACAACTTCATAAAGTAAAGAAAAAAAAGGCCGGTAATAAAATTTAAAATCGGTAAAAGTTTTAGAAGCTGTCTGAAAACGATCCTTTAGTTTTCCTTTAGATTTCATGCTTTCCTTTATGTGGCCTTTTCTATCATAAAGGAATAATTTTACATTTCTGGTATCCTTGTCCTTTTTAATTCATTCCCAGTGTGGGTCAATATATTTTTATACATGAAAGAAAAAGTTAAGATTATTTTGCTGATTTTTGTGTTGATCCAGCCAATGGTTTTAAAGGCACAACAAACAAAACTTGATTCATTCCTGGCTCATACTCCTATTTTTATACGCGGGAGTTTTCAAAACGGGTGTGTGATCCCGACTAATGAATTTATACGCGGGCAGAATCTCCTGAAAGATACCATTGATTCTTACAATTCGATTTCGTTTTTGTTGCTGAAACAAACCAAAGGCGATAAGTTGTGGGAACAGGTTTACGGATACCCGGTTTTTGGTATCGGGATTTATTCGGCCCTTTTTAATGAAACCAAAGAACTTGGTGTCCCTATCTCTGTTTATGGTTTCTTTTCAGCACCTTTCGTACGAATTAACAAACTTAGCTTTAATTACGAATTGGGGTTAGGGCTGGCATTTAACTGGAATAGCTTCGACCCGGTTGAAAATCCGAACAACATCGCCATCAGTGCCGAGCAAAGTACTTATATCGAGGCAGGCCTTAACCTGGAGTACCGGGTTGCCCGGAGGTATTATTTGAGTGCAGGGTACGGATTCTACCATTTCTCAAATGGCAAACTTAAATTACCCAACAAAGGATTAAATACTAAAGCCGTAAAATTTAGCATGAGATACCAGTTGAACAATGTTTCCTCTTCATTTATTAAAAGGGGCGTCCCCAAATTTGAGAAACATTTCGAGTGGGATATTGATGTTTATGGAGGTGTGAAAAACGTAATTTATAAAGGTGGCGATGTTGATATCATTACAAAATACGAAGGCGTATATTACCCTGTCTATGGTATCAATAATACATTCAGCCGAAGCCTTAATTATAAGTCGAAAGTAGGTTTTGGCTTTTCGATCGGGTATAATGGTGCAATAAATGCTCAGATTGCTGTTGAAGAAGGTGAGTTGGACCCTGTCGGCCAGCCTTTTGGCCATCACCTCGATGTTAATATTTACCCATCCTATGAGCTTGTTGTCGACAGGTTGGCGTTTGTTTTACAGCCCGGATTATATATTTACAGGAAAAAGACTTCGGAATTAACCCCCGGGTTTTACCAGCGCATAGGTGTGAAATACCATTTCCTGAAAGATTATTTTTTAGGGGTGAGCTTACGTGCCTTCCATTTCCGGGAATCCGATTTTATTGAATGGAACATCGGGCGGAGGGTAAAATGGTAGTTTTTATTTTTTCGAGCTTCAAAATTCCTTTAGCCTGAATAATTCATGAATTTTCGTCAAGAGAAGTCAAAATACAAAGAGTACAGGTAAGCGCAGGTTTTCGACTCACAGGAATAGCCTGAGCTATTTTGAGAATCGGAAAGTGAGCATTGCCTTTAATCACAGTAGTTTGGCTTCGCAATAGGACAATTTGTGAATTATTCAGGTTAGAATCGGATAGTAATTTAAACAGTCTCTAAAATAATTTAAAAATTACTGAAATGAAAAAATTACTTTTTATAATGGCTGCGCTTGCATTCGGATTGTTCGCGTATGCACAGATTCCTCCACAAAAGGTTGCCGATAATTTTGCCAAAAAATTTCCGAATGCCACCAAAGTAAAATGGGATCAGGAAGAAGAAAATGAATGGGAAGCGGAATTTAAACAAAACGGAAGCGAACTATCGGCATGTTTCGATCAGGAAGGGAAATGGTTTGAAACTGAAAAAGAGGTTGGTGAAAAAGATTTACCTGATGCAGTTTTAAAGGCTATCAAACAAAAGTATAGTGATTATAAAATTGAAGAAGCTTCTTTGATTGAAACCCTTGATTTTTCCGGCTATGAAGTAGCCCTTGAATTGAAAGAAAATGAGGTCGAGGTACAGGTTACCATGGAAGGTATATTATCTGTTAAAAAAGAAACTAGAGGGGAGGATTAGTTTACTGCAAACGTGGATTTTTTAGTGGATTACCTGTATAATGTGCTTATATTTGTTTTTTATGCCGCTATTGGCAGTAGGATATATGTTAGATGCTCAAAGATTGAATAGGAGAAGGAAGATAATTATATGGTTGCACACAAGCTTTGATATTTCCATAGGTATATGGTTAGTATTGGAAATATATGTTTTTCCCGAAATTAAAAATGACTACAATAAAAAAGGGATATTTACGAACAGATTTCTAAATTCTTGGTATGCTATGTGGGCATTTCATCATGTTCCGGTGGTTTTAGCATCATTCCATGATTTGTTTGTCCATGCTGTTGACGCAAAAAGCCTCAAAGGGATGCCCCTTTTGACCTTGCAGCACATAGAGGCAGAACTTCTTAGGGGGGGCGGTTATGAAGCATCGTAAAATGCTGGGCTTTTTAACGATGTTCGGGCCGGGTCTGGTGGTGATGTTCGCCGATACAGACGCGGGGAGTGTAATCACCGCTGCACAGAGCGGAGCAGTGTGGGGGTACAAGCTGCTCTTGCTTCAACTTGTACTGATCCCTATTGTCTACATGGTGCAGGAGCTTGCGGTGCGGCTGGGGTTGGTGACCGGCAAAGGACATGGCGAGCTGATCCGTGAACACTTCGGTAAGGGATGGGCATGGCTTTCGGTCTCTACCCTGATGGTTGCCTGCCTGGGAGCTTTGGTTACCGAGTTTGCCGGGGTGGCCGGCGCTGGGCTGTTGTTTGGTATACCACCATGGCTTAGTGTAGGTATGGCAGTGCTGCTGCTTTCGATCGTGGCCTGGACCGGTTCGTACCTCTCGGTCGAGCGTATTGCCATCCTGATCGGCAGCTTTGAACTCGTCTTTCTTGTGGTGGCCTGGTGGGCTCGTCCCAGCCCTGAGGCCATGTTGGACGGCTTGACCCAGATTCCATGGCGTCAGCCTGGATATATGTACCTGGCCGTTGCCAACATCGGCGCTGTGATAATGCCCTGGATGGTATTCTACCATCAGTCTGCAGTTGTGGATAAAGGCATGACAGTCAAAGATCTACGGACAGCCCGCCGGGATACTGCCATAGGCGCGGTCATAACACAACTTATTATGATCGCGATACTGGTGACGGTCGCTGCAACCATTGGTGCACATAATCCCGGTGAATCCCTGAACACGGTACAGCAGATAGCAGACGCACTGACTCCATTTTTAGGCAAGACGGCCGGGACAATCCTGTTTGCCCTGGGTATGGTAGGGGCGTCACTGGTGGCGGCGATTGTGGTCTCCCTTGCAACTGCCTGGGGATTGGGCGAAGTGAGCGGTTACAAGCGGTCTCTCGAACATCAACCTCACAAGGCTCCGTGGTTTTACATGGTCTACACCGCTATGCTGATAATAGGAGGCGTTATGGTGGTTTCGGGGGTTAACCTGGTCAACCTGAGCGTAGCAGTACAGGTGATGAACGCTGCACTGTTGCCGATTGTGCTGGGCTTCCTCTACCTACTGGCGCTCAGGGCCCTGCCAAAACCGTATTGCCTACATGGGGGCTACTCTGTGGTGGTAGGTATGGTGGTGGCAATTACAAGCATTTTAGGGATGTATGCTGCGGCCAGCCCGTTTTTTTCTTTCTTTTAGGGATAGTCGCTTTGCAGTGGACGCTCGTACCTCGCGCCACTGAACTCAGCCGTTATATGCCTTAATAATTTTCAGGCAGCTTCCGAGAGTTTGTTAATAAGTTTTCCATGGGTAAAAAGTAGAAATATGTATCTTTGAAAGATTGATGCACGAAAATAGGACATGGAGAATTTTATTGTTTCAGCAAGGAAATACAGGCCCGATTCATTTAAGAGTGTTGTTGCCCAGGAATCAATTACTTCGACTCTGAAGAATGCGATAAAAAGTAAACAATTGGCACATGCCTACCTGTTTTGTGGTCCGCGTGGAGTTGGGAAAACTACCTGTGCAAGGATTTTTGCAAAAACAATTAATTGCAGCACCCTTACCTCTGATACGGAAGCCTGTAATCAGTGCGAATCATGTAAGTCGTTCAATACCAGCCGCTCCTATAATATCCATGAACTTGATGCTGCTTCAAATAACTCGGTTGACGATATCCGGAGCCTTACCGACCAGGTACGTATCCCGCCTCAGATCGGTACATACAGTATATACATCATTGATGAGGTACACATGCTTTCCCAGGCAGCGTTTAATGCATTCCTGAAGACATTGGAAGAGCCGCCCGCCCATGCTATTTTTATCCTGGCTACGACGGAAAAACATAAAATTATACCCACCATTTTATCGCGTTGCCAGATTTTCGACTTCAACCGCATTAAAATTGGCGACATCGTGGGTCACCTGGAGTATGTGGCGAAGAGTGAAGGTGTTTCTGTAGAACACGAGGGGTTAAATGTTATTGCACAAAAGGCTGACGGGGCTATGCGTGATGCCCTTTCGATATTCGACCAGATTGTTAGTTTCTCAGGTAAAAGCATTACATATAAGGATGTCATATCAAACCTGAATGTGCTTGATTACGACTACTATTTCAGATTGGTAACGCAATTCCTGAAAAATGAGGTCCCGGAAGTTTTGCTCATTTTCAACGAAGTACTGAACCATGGGTTCGAGGGGCATCATTTTATTAACGGGCTAAGCAGCCATTTTAGGGATTTACTGGTATGCAAAGACCCGGTAACTGTCCAGTTGCTTGAAGTAGGAGGCAATGTAAAAGAGCAATATAAGAACCAGGCTGCTTCATGCGAAAGTGATTTTTTGCTGGAGGCCCTGAAGATTACAACTGAATGCGATTTGCAGTACAAATCAAGCCAGAATAAGAGGCTGTTGGTTGAATTGGCCCTGATCAGGATAGCACAGCTAACCTTAAAAAAAAAATAGCTGACGGGCCGGGCAGCAACGAAAACCTTGAACCCATATTTTCCCAAAAAGAAAGTGCTCAACCTAAGCAAAGGCAGGTTTCGGGCGTTGAACAGGGCACCCACCCAAAAATGCCGGAGAGGAAATTATCGCAACAGGTAAAAGGGCCTTCAATCAGAGATGCTTTACAAGGTAAGATACCCGGGAAAGAGCAATTGTCGGCTAAAGAACAACATGAAATATACACCAATTTATCGGAGTTTGAGGAATTTACCGAAGAGCAGTTGAAAGATAAATGGCTGGAATACGTGAAACAGGTATCGGGAAGCGGCAACCTAAAATCTACATTGTCAAATATACCCAAACTGGCTGATGATTATAAGTTGATTCTGAGCATTGAAAATTCGGTACAGGAAGAGGCCGTAAAAAATATTAAGCCGGAATTGGTGTCGTGGTTGCGGCGGGAATTGAAAAACTCTAAAATTGATATTATTACGAAGATTGAGGAGCGAAAAGGGGGGCGTGTTATTTATACCGATACGGATAAATACCAGGAGATGCTGAAAAAGAACCCCGACCTGGAGCTGCTAAGGCAAACATTTAAGCTCAATTTTGGCGATTAAATGATATTTCACTGTTGTGAGGTTATAGTTTTCAAAAATATGTATATTAAGGGTTTAAAAATCAGATTATGGGAATGAAAATGAAAGTATTGACTGCTTTTTTGCTTCTTTCGATAACAGTTTTTGCAGGGCAGGAAGTAAAAAAATTAAATATTGGGGATAAAGCGGTTTTAACAGGGGTTAAGATGTTAGCCGTCTCCGGTGAAATGGTGTCCATTGACGATGCCAGGAAAGAAAACGGGGTGCTAATAATTTTTTCATGCAATACATGCCCGTTTGTATTGCGTTGGGAAGGAAGGTATGCCGAATTGAAAGAATTGGCAGATAAAAATAAGGTTGGCATGTTGGTACTGAACTCTAATTACCAAAAACGTAATGATGTTGAATCATATCAGGAGATGAAGGTCCATGCTAAAGAAAAAAAATACAACTTTTATTACGTAGTGGATAAAGACAGCCGGATTGCCAATGCTTTTGGCGGGCAAACAACCCCTCATGCCTTTTTGTTTGACGGCGATATGAGATTGGCCTACAAAGGTGCAATTGACGATAATTTCAAAAGTGCATCTAATGTCAGGAAGGCCTACCTGAAAGATGCAATCTCAGATATTGGCAAAGGGGAAAACGTGAGGTTGAAGGAAACACAACCGGTGGGCTGTAGTATTAAACGAAAGCTGCACTGATTAACAAAGGAAAAAACACCTGCCGGTTTGAAACAGGTGTTTTTTTATGCCTTTATAATTTTTGAAGTTGAATATCTGTATCAGGGCTTTTCTTATGGCCTGAATTCCATTTCTTCTGAAATTTTTCTATCTCTTCCTGGTGTTTTTTCATCAGCCTGTCCCAATCTTTTTGTTGATTCTCATCATGGAAAAACCAGCGGGATTGGAATTGGGAGCCTAAGTCGAATTTATCGGGGAAATCAAACAGTAAACTGTCCAGTTTAAAAGGGTCTATTCGCCAACTATGCCCAAACGGGCCCGCTGAAGACGTATCGCCAAAAAATTCCTGGAATAAATCTTCTATCCCCATAAACCCCGGTAGCCTGAAGAAGCCCTGCTCCCTGGGGACTCCAATAAGCGAATCTCCGTGCCATTCAAATACATAGGTTGAGTCGAAACGTATCAGGTTCCCATTTTCATCGTACTCTTTGTTTACTGTAATTTTTTCATCCGGGTTGTTCCATGTCGTATCTGCCTGCTGGGCAAAGATGAATGTTGCCCCGGCAAATAAAAAGATACCGGTTAATAGTAATTGTTTCATGACAGTTTTAACTTTATTAGTTCTTTTTCAAAGTTAGTAACTCGTTAAGTGAAAAAGCTTTAAAAAATCTAAAAATACCTCAAAATGGATTGCATGGAAAGGACTTTTTCAAAAAGACAAACACTCAAGTCTCATTACTTCCTGATTTTAGATTTCTTATTTTTTTTGAGAAATAAAAAAGGATCCCGGCTATAAAAAGCCGGGATCCTTTATATTTTTAAACAGTCTCTTAAACGAGCTAATCGTATTTATGTTCCTCAGGCCGGTCGGTTTCGTATTCGCCATCAAGGCCTTTTTCATATTGGGTCAAAGCCCTCAGGCTCATGCCCATGCTTGAGAACCCGCCATCGTGGAACAGGTTCTGCATCGTAACTTTCCGGGTGAGGTCTGAAAAAAGTGTAATACAATAATCGGCACATTCTTCTGCTGTGGCATTCCCCAATGGCGACATCCGTTCAGAGAAATCAAGGAGCCTGTCGAAACCCCTCACCCCGCTTCCTGCTGTAGTCTTGGTTGGCGATTGCGAAATGGTATTGATCCTGACATTCCTTTCGCGCCCGTAAATGTACCCGAAACTACGGGCTATCGACTCCAATAAAGCTTTTGCATCAGCCATGTCGTTGTACCCGTAAAATGTACGCTGTGCAGCAACATAACTAAGTGCAACAACAGAGCCCCATTCGTTAATGGCATCCAGTTTCCTGGCACATTGTAAAACTTTATGGAACGAAATGGCGGATATGTTAAGGGTTTTGTCCAGCCCCCTGTAGTCGAGGTCGCTGTAGTGCCTCCCTTTCCTTACATTTGGCGACATCCCAATGGAGTGTAATATGAAATCAATTTGCCCTCCCAAAACTTCCATCGACCTGGTTAACAGGTTGTTCAGGTCATCAGTATTTGTGGCGTCAGCTGCAATTATTTCTGTGTTGAACCTATCTGCCAGTTTCTTTGTTTCTCCCATCCGAAGGGCTACTTCAGTATTTGTCAAAGTGATGGCCGCACCTTCTTCAACAGCTTTTTCTGCAATTTTCCATGCAATGGAATCAGGGTTCAGGGCTCCAAAAATGATACCCCTCTTTCCTTCCAGTAAATTATAAGCCATAATAAATAATTAGAATGATATTTTAATGCTGTAAAGTTAATTAAGTTTAATTTAGAATGAAGAATAAAACCTGTGGCTTCAGTTTTTACCGGATTATATTTTCACGATACATGAATCGGGCAGCCAACCCTGGTTCCCGTCTGCCAACCTTATTTCCCTCCATGTATCCAGGCTGTCAGAAATCTCAACTTTAAGCCCTTCGTGTATCAGGAACAGGTCGGTGCCGGTGGATGAGGGTGAACTTTTTACGGTAACCCTCGGGCAAAATACAATGGCGTATTTATGGCCTTTTATCTTTTTAGACTGTTTTGAAGAAAAAGAAAAAGTAAATAGGGTAACAACAAATAAAAGAATACCCAGCAGGAAAGAAAAACGTTTTACCGCAACAGACCTGCTAAAAATGAAAAACCCCAGGAGGAACAGGAATACGACAAATGACGAAGTGCTGATTATAGCCCAGGTATCCGAAGGGTAAAGGTTAATAACCGATTCGTACCAACGTACAAAGAATGGCTTTGGCAGTGCTTCAATATTATCAACTACAAACTGGTTGGCAATGCGTAAATTGAAAATAATATCTTCATCGTTTGGTGACAGTAATAATGCACGTTCGTAATTTAGAATAGCCATGTTGGCATTCCCGGTTTTATAGTAGGCATTCCCCAGGTTGAAATATAGTTCTGCCGACTCTTTCCCCGAATGGATAATTTGTTCGTAAATATTAATTGCTTTTGCATATTCCTCGTTTACATATAGTTGGTTCGCTTTTTCAAATAAAGGCTGCTCCTGCCCCTGGCAAAAAAATGCCAGCAACATTAAAAGGAATAATATGGTTGATTTTATTTTCATTTCAATTTTATTTGTTTCTCCATCCTGCTCATTACCGATTCTGCCTGCTTGTAAAGTTCATGCCTGGCTTCGCTTCCGCCTGAAGGGGCAAACCGGGCAAACTCACATTGTTCGATTATTTTTACAAATTCATCGATTAATTCCTGTGCGATTTTCCGGGATTGTAAAGTGTTTACTACCGATTCGCGGTTTAACTCAGCAATTGCAATGCCAAGCTTGTCGCTAAGGTAGCCCCAGAAAGCCTTCAATATTGAATCGTAAAATTCTTCGTTTTGATTGTTCTTCATAAACCCGTATGCAATGCGCAACTGTTTTTTGGCGATACGGTTTGCTTTTTTATTACGCATTAAGGCGATGTTTGCATTTTCTTTTGCCTTTTTGCGGTAAATGAGGAAAAGCAACAGGAACACAAGGCTGCTGCCCCAATATATCAGGTAAAATCCTATAGTCCCAAAAAAAGTATAGCCCTTTTTGTGTAAAGAGGTGTTATCTTGTTTGATGAATCGGATATCTTGCCCGATTAACTGTACATCCTGTTTCCGCAGCGAACTGACGACTGTAGCCGATAGCTCGTCAGAGCCTTTTTTTACGTGCAGGTTAAACTCCTTGGTCGCCAGGGTAACATATTGCCTGGAAGACGGGTTGAAATAGGCGAATTTAACTGACGGGATGGTGTAGTCGCCTTCAAAACGTGGCTGGAACAGGTATTCAATGGTTTTCGACCCGGACATGCCATTCTCTGTCGACCTCACATTGTCGGTTGATTTTGGGTCGTACACTTCGAAATCAGGAGGGAGCTTTAGTTCAGGATTCCTGATTAGGCGGAGGTTCCCTGTGCCGTTAATGGTTATTTTCAATGTTACAGCATCGTTAGTGGTTATATCTTCCTCGCTAATAGCGGCTTTTATGTTGAAATTCCCTACAGCGCCATAAAAATTGGCAGGGGCAGGCGGTAAATTCTTAACATTGATAGAAACCGGACGGCTGGTTACTTTTACTTTAAGAGTCCGGTAATTATCGAAAAAATCATCGAAGAAACTACGGTGCCTTACACGTTGCCTCACCAGGCAGGTAATGCTAAATGGTTGGATTGTGATTTTCCCTGATTGCTGAGGGAAAAGAATGGTTTTTTTCAATACACCTACCTGGTATATTTTATTATTGTATACTTCGCGTTGCAGGTTAATTTGTTGGGGTATCTCAATATCCTGGGTGTAAAAACCTTCATAAGACGGGAGGTTTACCTCATCGAAACCGGAGAGGGGGCGGTTGGGCTGGATGTATAGTTTTACGACTGCTATAATCTGTTCTCCTTTATACACATTTCGTTTGCTAAGGGCAATCCTGACAAACATGTCATCTTTGCCGATTGCCGCAGGAGCTGCCTGGTTATTGCCCGTAGGTTGTTGCTGTTGCTGCTGCTGCTGTTTAGGAGTTCCTTTTACTACCTGTATTTTTAGTGGGTTCGACAGGTATACCTTACCACCGACTTTAATTGAAGCCGGGCGGATTTCAAATGTGCCCTCGCTTTTTGCCCTTAAAATATAAGTGTACGAATAAGATGTATTAATGGTTGTCCGTCCGTTTATCGACTGCATACTCGTTGATGTAGAGGTGCTTGGCCCCATTAAAAGGTCGAAATTGCTTAAATCGGGCAATTGAAGGTTGCTGCCCTTTTTATTAATCGAGTATGTAAGCCTGAATTGGTCTCCGATTGAGACAGCATTTGGTGCCGACATCGTAAACCGGACATCGTCAGCATGTGCTGCCACCGTAAAGAGTATAAATAAATATGTCAGGATTTGTTTTATCATTATCAATATTATTATGCAAAATTAGCTTTAATTCCATAACTCACAAGTTGATGGCGGGTTCCTGATTTGTCGGGCTCCTGGCCATGTTAACCTGCAATTAGTTATCTTACTCAGATTATAAACAATCTCTTAATATCAGATTCCATCCTTCATTACCAATCTTTCTCAACCTTGATACGTTTGGCCTTTGCAGCCTTTGCCTTTTTTACTTTATCCTGTATTTTACGTTCATCGTTTTGAAGAGCCTGCAACAATTGTTCCGCATTCTCTTTAGATATTTTATTTTGTTGCTGTTTCTGGCCTTTTTTATCTTTGTTTTGTTGGCCTTGTTTTTTCTGCTGTTTATTTTTATCCTGGTCCTTTTTCTGATCCTTGTTTTTATTCTTATCCTGGCCCTGGTTCTTATCTTTATTTTTGTCTTTGTTCTTGTCCTTATTTTTATCCTTATTTTGTTTCTGTTTCTTTTTTTGTTCTTCCTGTTTCTTCTTCAGCATCTTAGCATATTCCAGGTTGTACTTTGTTTCCATATCGTTAGGGTTATTCCTTAATGCTTCTTTGTATGATTCAATGCTTTCATCAATTTTTTGCTGCATCAACTGGCTGTTGCCTATGTTATGGTAAGCCCTTGCTTTTTCAATTGGTTCTTGCGACAATTTGGCAACTTTTTCGAATGCCGACATGGATTCTTTGAACTTCCGTTGTTTGTAAAGTGCATCGCCCAGGTTGAAGTTCCACTTTGTGTCGTTTGCTTTTTTCTCCAGGGCTTTACGGTATTCTGTTTCGGCATTTATATATCCTGAGGTATCATTGTTTACCGTATCACGGACTGCTTCCATAAAATATTTATTCCCTTCGCGGATATATTTGCGTTCGTTCTGGCTTTTGGCAGCCAGGCTAATACAAACCAGTAATGCTATTAATAATATGTTCCTCATTTCCTCTTATTTACCTTAAATAAATTAAAGTTTTTCAGGTGCCTGTTTTTTCTTTCCAGTATAAGGAAGTTGATCAATAATAGTACCAATCCTATTGCAAAAAAATACTGGAACTGGTCATTGTATTCTGAATAGGTGAGTGCTTTTAGTTCTGTTTTATCCATCTTGTTAATTTCATCAAAAAGGGCATTTAATCCAACCTGGGAATTGTTTGCCCGCACATAAATGCCGTTGCCTGCAGCACTGATCTGCTCAAGCATGGATTCATTAAGCTTGGTAACAACCGTTTTCCCGTTTTTATCTTTCCTGTAATCTTTTTGCCCGTTCCTGTATACGGGGATTGGCGACCCCTGTGGAAGGCCCATGCCAATGGTATGTACAATAATCCCCTGCTTGGCGGCTTCGGCTGCCATGCCAACAGCATCGTCTTCATGGTTTTCACCATCTGTAATAATGATAATCGCTTTATTCGCCTTATCTCCCGGGGCAAACGAATGCATCCCCAAATCAATGGCAGCCCCGATTGCCGTACCTTGTTTAGGGACAATCTCTGTATTTATTGATGCTAAAAACAGCTTGGCTGAGTTGTAATCGGTGGTAATAGGTAACTGCGTATAAGCATCTCCGGCAAAAACTATCAGCCCGATCTTATCGTTTTTCAGCCGGTCGATCAACCGTGAAATGGCACGTTTTGCCCTTTCCAGCCGGTTGGGTTGGATATCTTCGGCAAGCATACTGTTGGAAACATCCAAAGCAATGATTAATTCAACGCCTTTACGTTTTACCTTTTCCAATTTTGAACCAAATTGCGGGCGGGCAATGCCGGTTATGATAAAAGCCAAAGCCAGCAACAGGATGATGAATTTTATTATTGGCCTTACTCCTGAAGTGTAAGGCATTAGGTAAGGCATTACTTTTTCGCCCATAAACTTCATAAGGGCGCGTTTCCTGGCTATCCTTGAAAATATAAAGAAAAGGACCAACAGGGGGATAATTAATAACCCCCAAAGATATTCCGGATTTGCGAATCTAAACATTTTCTTTTCTTTCTTTTTAAGGTATATTCCTGAATATGGTTGTTTTTAATAACAGGCTTAAAATCAGTGCTAAAGCACCTGCAATTGCGAATGGCAGGAACTCTTCCGATTTACGGCTGAATTCGCGTACCTCAATTTTCGATTTCTCCAGTTTATCTATTTCATGGTATATCTCTTCCAGTTTGGTATTATTGGTAGCCCTGAAATATCGGCCACCGGTAATATCTGATATTTCCTGTAATGTTTTCTCATCAATTTTAACCTCTACATTGCGTATTTGTGTCCCGTAAGGAGTTTGGAAAGGGTAGGGGGCTGTGCCTCTCGACCCCACACCAATGGTATATACCCTTATTCCGAATGTCTTGGCAATTTCGGCGGCTGTAATAGGAGCTACCTCTCCACGGTTGTTCTCACCATCGGTTAGCAGTATTACCACACGGCTGATGGCATTGCTGTCTTTCAAACGTGCAACCGCAGTAGCCAGTCCGTTCCCAATGGCAGTCCCGTCTTCAATCATCCCGCTGTGGATATCTTTAAAAAGGTTCATTAAAACCGCCCGGTCGGTGGTTAAAGGGCATTGGGTAAATGCTTCGCCGGAAAATACAACCAGGCCTATCCGGTCGTACTCCCTGCCTGCAATGAATTTCATTGCCACATCCTTTGCTGCCCCCAGCCGGTCGGGCGTAAAGTCCCTTGCCAGCATACTGCTGGAGATATCTAATGCAATTACAATGTCGATACCTTCCGTTGTTACATTTTCCCAACTACTTGACGACTGGGGCCTTGCCAGTACGGCTACGAAAAATGAAATAGCTGCCAACTCAAGCAGGAAAACAATGTGCCGCAGGTAGTATTTTGCCGAGCGTGAGGCTTTAGCAATAGCCGCAGTTGTTGAGACCTGAATGCTTGCCGTACTCCTTTTTTGCCTGAAAATGTACCAGGCAATGATTGGTATCAAAACCAGCAGCAGGTAAAAAAACTCAGGGTTCTTATATGTTACTTCATCAAACATCCAATCCTCCTATTTTATATTTACTTCTTCTCCTTCCTGGTTCTTATCAGGTTCCCCGGATTTAACAATCTCCTCTTTTTTTGTTTCGTTCACAAAAAAGTAAGCATTTATAAGTGTCAGGTTATTATCATCGGGCAAAGGTTTGTATTTCGCAAATTTAACCATGTCGGCCAACGATAAAATTTGTTTCAGGTTATCAAAGTTTTTTTCATTTATCAGGTCACGGCGGTAACGCAACATCGAAATTGTTTCGTCAGAGGTTTGCTCCATTGCCGGTATCCCAAACCTGTCTTCAATATATTTCCTAAGTGTCTCGGTTACTTCGCTGTAATAAAGCTTTATTTTATCTTTTTGCCACAGTTTCTCAGCTTTTATACGGTCCAGTTCCCTGATGGCAATAATATGTGGCGGCTCTTTTGGCTTAGCCGGTTTCGAGAATATGGGTTTGTTTTGTTTCCTCCTTTTTATTGAATAAAGGATAAAAAACAGGATGGCCCCAATTAGAATAACCCCCAGTATGTAAGGTGTAACCTCTTTCAATGTAAGAGGTGCATCATAAGGCATTTTTATATCTGTTGGGCCGCGGGTGGTATCAATAGGCACCTCGAAAAACACGTGGAGCATCAGGTTGTTGGAATATGTAGAATCTATCCATCCGTCCACATCGAATTTAAACCGGTATTTTGGGATTTCGAAATACCCGGTGTCAAAACAGGTTATGGTGAACGTTTGAATCAGTTTGTCGAGGTTTTCATCGTCTGTTTTAAATGTATCGATACCTGACCTTTTCAATACTTCAATGTGGCTGGAGATTGTATCGCCAACCTGCGGGAATTCTACTTCTGCCCCCTTGGGTTTGTCCAGCTGCAGGAAAAGTTTTACCTGGTCGCCAATTCGTATATTTGCTGAGTCGAGGGTTGCCGTTGCTTTAAGCCTTTGTGCCTGGAGCTGTGCCGCAATCCCTGAAAGTAGCAGGGACAGGATGATTATATGCCTGGTAATCACTTTCATAATTGCTATCGAACCCCCCTTTTTTTGAATAGTGCCATAAGTGATTTTACATAGTCTTCCTGTGTATTGATCGATATATTGTCAACCCCGCATTTGGTAAACATATTTGCCAGCCTTTCATTTTGGCTGTTCCACCAATCGGAGTATGCTTTGCGTATTTTCCTGCTGCTACTATCTACATAAGTGTACTCCCCGGTTTCAGCATCCTTTAATTTGAGCATCCCTATTGTTGGTAGTTCCTGTTCCCGTTTATCATAAATCCTGAGTGCAACAACATCGTGTTTATTATTGGCAATTGATAATGACTGCTCTATTTCAGGGTTGTCGTCAATAAAATCGGAGATTACAAATGCGGTGCACCGTTTTTTTATGGCATTAGTCAAATAGCGCAGGGCTTCTGTAATATCAGTCCCTTTTTTTTCAGGTGTAAAATCAATTAATTCCCTGATAATCCTTAAAATATGGCTACGCCCTTTTTTTGGGGGGATGAACTTTTCTATTTTTTCTGAAAAGAAGATAACGCCGATTTTATCGTTATTCTGTATTGCTGAGAAGGAAAGGACTGCAGATATTTCTGTAATAATATTCTTTTTTAATTTTTCAACAGAGCCAAACTCACGCGAACCGCTAACATCAATAATAAGCATTACGGTTAGTTCCCTCTCTTCTTCGAATATTTTCACATAAGGGTGGTTGTAACGTGCCGTTACGTTCCAGTCGATGTTGCGGATGTCATCGCCAAACTGGTATTCGCGGACCTCTGAAAAGGCCATACCCCTTCCTTTAAAAGCACTGTGGTACTCTCCTGCAAAAATATTCCGCGATAAGCCCCGCGTCTTAATTTCTATCTGACGTACTTTTTTTAATAGTTCGCTGGTCTCCACTTTGTAAAGTCAAATTTTAAGTATGCAGTTGTTCAGTGATCAGCAGGCAGTTTTTTTGTTTTACTGCCAACTGCTAACTGCGGCTGCCTACTGGTTAAGGAACTTCAACAGTATTCAGGATATCGGAAATAATCTCCTCTGATGTAATATTGTTTGCTTCGGCTTCGTAACTCAACCCAATCCTGTGGCGCATGACATCGTGGCAAATAGCCCTTACATCTTCGGGGATAACATAGCCCCTCCGCTTTATGAATGCAAATGCTTTTGATGCTAATGCCAGGTTGATGCTGGCACGTGGCGACCCGCCGAAAGAGATCATGTCCTGGTATTTCCCCAGTTTGTATTCGGAAGGCTCACGCGTTGCAAATACTATGTCAACTATGTATTTAAGTATTTTTTCATCCATATACACATCTTTAACCACATTGCGCGCATTAATGATATCTTCGGGCTTCAAAATAGTGGAGGTACTTGGGAAAAGCTTCAGGAGGTTTTGCTGTATGATTTGTTTTTCTTCCTCTTTTTTCGGGTAATTAATTACCACCTTCAGCATAAAACGGTCGACCTGTGCCTCTGGCAACGGGTAAGTACCTTCCTGTTCGATCGGGTTTTGTGTGGCCATTACCAGGAACGGTTCTGTCAGGCTGTATGTGTGCTCACCAATTGTAATTTGCCTCTCCTGCATGGCTTCCAGTAGTGCCGACTGGACTTTTGCAGGGGCACGGTTGATCTCGTCAGCCAGGATAAAGTTGGCAAATATAGGCCCTTTCTTAACAATGAACTCCTCCTTCTTCTGGCTGTAGATCATGGTGCCAAGAAGGTCGGCAGGCAAAAGGTCGGGAGTAAACTGGATACGCGAAAACTTGGCACTAATAGTATGCGCCAGTGAGTTTATAGCCAGTGTTTTAGCTAATCCGGGTACTCCTTCCAGAAGAATGTGCCCGTTTGAAAGCAAACCTATCAGAAGGCTGTCGACTAAATGCTTTTGCCCAATAATAACTTTATTCATCTCCATATTTATTATGTCGACAAAACTGCTCTCTTTCTGAATGCGTTCGTTTAGTTCTTTAATATCAACTGCCTGGTTCATATGGCATATTATTTTTCTGTATGATTATTATAATAAATTCGAATATATAGTAATATAATTATGAATGCACAAAAATAAGTGTTTACTAAGATAAAAAGCCTTTATTTTTGTTAAATTTTATTAACTTAAATTTTCTTTTATTTTCGAATTTTATTTGAAGAAACGTGAGCCGGAGGTATTTTATACAACTTAATTATAAAGGCACCAATTACCATGGTTGGCAGATGCAGCCCAATGCTGTTACTGTCCAGGAGGCCCTTGAAATGGCTTTGTCAACTATCCTGCGGGAAACAATTAAGGTTGTTGGGGCAGGCAGGACTGACACGGGGGTGCATGCAAGCTTTTTTATTGCCCATTTTGATTCTGTAAATACTGCGCTTGCTAACGATAGCATTATTAATAAGTTAAATAGTTTCTTACCCAACGATATTGCCATTCAAAATATCAGGGAAGTTGCTAACGATGCCCATGCACGGTTCGATGCAGTTTCAAGGACATACCATTATTATATTTCCAGGGTAAAGGACCCGTTTTCGATCGAAACAGCTTATAAATATACCTCGCCATTGGATGTCGATGCCATGAACAACGCGGCAAAGATACTTTTTGAGTATGAGGATTTTACCAGTTTCAGCCGTTTGCATACAGATGTGAAAACCAATAATTGCAAGATAAGCATTGCCGAATGGGAAGAAAAGGGCGGGCAACTGGTATTTACCATAAAAGCCGACCGCTTCCTGCGCAACATGGTGCGGGCAATTGTCGGCACGCTGCTTGAAGTTGGCAAAGGGAAACTGCCCATCGAAGGTATGCGCCGGATTATCGAACAAAAAGACCGGTGTGCCGCCGGGGCATCGGCTCCGGCAAAGGGGCTTTTTTTAGTTGCTATTGAATATCCGTATTAATTGTTGATATAGTATTGGTAAAAGTCTCAGGAACTGTCTAAATTTCATTAATTTTTAGGCAGTTTCTTATATAAGCACCCCGATTAATAGGAGGTAATGTTTATCTTTGCGGCGTATTATAAAACATATATGGTTCATTAAATTCTTCCATAAATATGATTCTATTTTTTAAGACTCTCAGGGAAACAATAATTGCCGTTGATTCGCGGCAGCAATTGGGCGGAAACAACGTGGCTAAACTGAACTGGCTGTTTGGTGAAGCCGAAAACCTGGATTTACAAACCCTGGAAGGCTGGTTTGTAGGGCCTCGCAAAGAGATGCTTACCCCATGGAGTACCAATGCCGTGGAAATCACACAGAATATGGGGATTCCCGGTATCGTAAGGATGGAAGAATTTTACCCGGTAAAAGGTGAGGATGCAGAATACGACCCCATGCTTCAGGCTAAATACAACAACCTTGGACAGGCTGTTTTTACCATTGAGAAAGAACCTGGCCTTGTTATCGAAATTGATGATATTGCCGCTTATAATGAACAGGAAGGATTGGCATTGAGCGAAGATGAGATTGCTTACCTAAATTCAGTTGCCGGTGCTTTAAAACGTAAACTTACTGATAGTGAGGTATATGGTTTTGCTCAGGTAAACTCGGAACATTGCCGACACAAAATATTTAATGGTACATTTATTATCGATGGGGTTGAAAAAGAATCATCGCTTTTCCAGATGATAAAGAAGACATCGCAACAAAACCCTAATAAAATTGTATCGGCTTATAAAGATAACTGTTCATTTGTACAGGGTCCGGTTGTTGAGCAGTTTGCACCAAAAACACAGGATAAACCTGATTATTTTGAAATAAAAAATATTGAAACGGTTTTGTCATTGAAAGCCGAAACACATAACTTCCCAACAACTGTAGAGCCGTTTAACGGGGCATCAACAGGCACAGGCGGCGAAATACGCGACCGTATGGCGGGGGGGAAAGGAAGCCTGCCAATTGCAGGGACTGCGGTTTACATGACCTCATATCCGCGCACTGAAGGAGCAAGGCCCTGGGAACAGGCAACAGAAGAACGCCCGTGGCTATACCAGTCTCCTGAAGAGATTTTGATTAAAGCTTCGAACGGGGCAAGCGATTTTGGCAACAAATTCGGGCAACCGTTGATCACCGGATCTGTGCTTACTTTTGAGCATTTCGAAGGATTCAGGAAATACGGCTATGATAAGGTAATCATGCTGGCAGGCGGTATTGGGTATGGGAAAAAGGAAGATAGCCTGAAAGATGACCCTTCGGCCGGGGATAAACTTGTATTGCTTGGCGGCGACAACTACCGTATTGGCATGGGTGGCGGTGCTGTATCTTCTGTAGCCACAGGAGAATTTAAGAATGCTATTGAACTGAATGCCGTTCAACGTGCAAACCCTGAAATGCAAAAACGTGTGTTTAATGCCATCCGTGCATTGAGCGAATCCGATAACAACCCGATTATCTCCATACACGACCATGGAGCCGGGGGGCACCTTAACTGCCTTTCGGAACTGGTAGAATCAACCGGCGGTAAAATTGATACGGCCAGGTTACCCATTGGCGACCCGACACTTTCACAAAAAGAGGTAATTGGCAACGAGTCGCAGGAACGGATGGGGCTGCTTATGCACAAAAAAGATGTCGGACTGCTTCAACGTATTGCCGAACGCGAACGTGCCCCGGTTTATATTATCGGAGAGGCAACAGGCGATATGCAGTTCACCTTCGAAAATTCAGAAACCGGAGAAAAACCAATTGACTGGCAAATAGCTTATATGTTTGGGAATCCGCCAAAGACTGTTTTAAAAGATGAAACAATATTGCCGGAATTTGAAGCTGTTGGATATGATCCTGAAAAGGTAATTGAGTACACGGAAAATGTCCTTCAACTGGAATCGGTAGCTTGCAAAGACTGGCTGACCAATAAAGTCGACCGCTCGGTAACAGGGCGGATAGCCAAACAGCAGGGGTGTGGTAAATTACACCTGCCGTTAAACAATGTGGGGGTGGTTACCCTCGACTACCAGGGGAAAGCAGGTATTGCTACCTCTATTGGCCATGCCCCTGTGGCTGGATTGATAAATGCCCCCAATGGTTCAATCCTTTCGATTGCCGAAGCATTGACAAATATTATATGGGCACCGCTAACCGGGTATATTAAGAGTATTTCGTTAAGTGCCAACTGGATGTGGCCGGCAAAAAACCCGGGCGAGGATGCACGGATTTATGAAGCGGTGGAGGCTGCCAGCGACTTTGCCTGTGAATTGGGTATCAATATCCCGACAGGGAAAGATTCTATGTCGATGACTCAGAAATATGAAGGCGATGTGGTATACGCTCCGGGGACGGTAATTATTTCGGCTTCAGGTGAAGTTTCTGACGTACGGAAGGTAGTAGAGCCTGCGTTGGTAAACGACCCTGGGAAAGAGTTGCTGTTTATCGACTTTTCATTTGCAGGACGTTCATTAGGAGGGAGTGCATTTGCGCAATCAGTCAATAAGTTGGGGGCAGAAACGCCAACTGTAGCCGATGCCGGGAAATTTGTAACGGCATTTAATGCGGTTCAGGAATTAATTGAACGGCAGTTGATTGTTGCCGGGCACGATATTGGCTCAGGCGGTTTAATTACATCGTTGCTCGAAATGTGCTTTACCGATAACGAAACGGGTTTGGAACTCGACTTGTCGGGTATCGGCGGCACCGGCCTGGTGGAAGTCCTTTTCAGCGAGAATCCGGGGATTGTTATACAATGTGCCGACCCGGCTAAAGTAAAAGAGGTACTGGCCGGTGAAGGTGTTGCTTTTGTGGAGATTGGCAAACCTGCTCCCGGTAGGAAAGTAACAGTTAATTATTTAGGTGGCGAAATTGAATTTGACATCAACTCATTGCGCGATTTGTGGTTCAAAACCTCCTACCTGCTGGAGCGGAAACAGAGTACCCCTGAATTAGCCTTAGAGCGGTTTAAAAATTATAAGCATAACGAACTGGTATTCGATTTTAAGGGCTTCACGGGGAAAGCGGCTGATTATGGGATTGATTTGAACCGCAGGGAGCCAACCGGCATAAAAGCTGCCATCATCCGTGAAAAAGGGGTGAACGGCGACCGCGAAATGGCATACATGATGTACCTGTCGGGTATGGATGTGAAAGATGTCCACATGACCGACCTGATCAGTGGCCGCGAAACATTGGAAGACGTGAATATGATTGTTTTTGTGGGTGGTTTCTCCAATTCCGATGTATTGGGGTCGGCTAAAGGATGGGCAGGGGCTTTTAGATATAATGAAAGAGCCCGTATCGCATTGGAGGGGTTTTACAAACGGGATGATACGTTAAGCCTTGGTGTTTGTAACGGTTGCCAGTTGATGGTCGAACTGGGGTTGGTTTACCCGGGCCACAAAGAGCCGCTAAAAATGCTCCATAACGAATCGCATAAGTTTGAGTCGGCCTTTGTAAATATTGACATCCTCCAAAACAGTTCGGTAATGATGGGCAATATGGCAGGTATGAAACTGGGAGTATGGGTAGCTCATGGCGAAGGTAAATTCTATATGCCATTGTCAGAAGAGAATTACAACATTCCGGTAAAATACAGCAACGATTTTTACCCCGCTAATCCAAATGGGTCTGACTTTGCAACCGCTGCAATTTGCTCTGAAGATGGCCGCCATTTTGCCATGATGCCCCACCTGGAGCGGGCCTTTAAACCGTACCACTGGGCTTATTACCCGGCTGACCGCAAAGCAGAAGAAGTTGCCCCATGGATACTAGCTTTTGTGAATGCAAGGGAATGGATAAAAAGGCAAAAGAAGTTGTAGGCACAGGGTTGATATCTGTAAATACTTTGTCCCTGTTGTCCTCAGGTTACTATAATAATTACAATTTGAGTTATCCTCAGATTAACTTCTAATTTTAATACAGTTGAGAACTGCATCACCTGTTTGCGTGTTTTTACATGTAGTTTCTGGTATTTAGCCGATAATATTGTAACTTTTCTGAATAATCAACTTAATTTCGATTTGTTTTATCCAGAAAAGGACTGTACGATGGTTAAGAAGATTATAATTATTAATGGCAATTCTAAGGACGGGCCTGAAAAGCTTAATTTATTTTTGAAAGAACTTCAATTAGGACTTGTTGAAAACGGTAAAGAAGTTAACCTTTATAATTTGGTAAATGAAGATATTCATTATTGTATCGGATGTTGGAATTGCTGGTGGAAAACTCCCGGGCTTTGCCGATACGAAGATTCGATGCATAAAATCCTGCCTAAAATTATCCATTCCAACCTCGTTATCTACTCTTCTCCTATGATTATGGGATTTTATTCTTCTTTGTTAAAAAAGTTTCAGGACAGGACGATTCCATTAGTGCATCCATATATTGAATATGTAAATAATGAGTCGCACCATCATAAGCGGTATCCCGTTTATCCGAAGATTGGTGTCGTACTTGATACTGAAACCGCTTCTTCGGAAGAAGTTGAACTGGCCAGGCAGATTTTTGGCAGGTTTGCTTTAAACTTCAAATCCGAAGTAAGTTTTTGTCATTCGTTAAGTAACATAACCATCAAAGATTTAGTCTATGAAGCTGGCAATATTTAACGGCTCTCCACGGGGCAAAAATTCAAATTCAAGAATATTTTCCGAGAAGTTTCAGGAAGGTGTCGAAAGTGTGGGCGGAATTGTTTCCAGCATTGATTACCTGGTTAACATCAAAAAAACTGAGGGCCATGTGAAACATTTTAAAAAGGCTGAGGCTGTGCTGATTGTTTTTCCTTTGTATACTGATGCTATGCCCGGGATTGTAAAAAATTTCATAGAAGCTATTGGCGAATTCGATGGGAAGCAAAAGCCAATTGCGTTTGTTATACATTCCGGCTTTTCAGAGGGGATTCATTGTTCGTTTATTGCAAAGTATAATAAAATCCTGGCAAACAGGTGGAACATGAATTATGTGGGGACGATAATAAAGCCGGGGTCGGAAGGTACGCGCCTGAAACCCGGTTCATGGAATAAATCGTTGAATAAAAATATGCGGAGGTTTGGGGCTTGTTTTGTTACAAAAGGGGAGTTTGACCCAAAGCAAATGGCAAAATTTACCGGGCCAAGTTTGCATTCACCGTTTAAACGCTGGATGTATATATTATTAAGCCATACAGGGCTTACTAATTTCTACTGGAATATGAATCTGAAAAAAAACAAGGCCTTCGAAAAACGGTTTGATGCACCGTATTTGAAGTAAAGGAACTGCTTTTTTTAAAGGGGGCGGTTGTTTTGCCCCACTATCATTTTTTTAGCAAGCCTTTCAGCAGTTTTTTTGCTAACCAGCATTTCTACAATTTTCAGTGCAAACTGAATGGCAACGCCGGCACCTTTCCCGGTAACAATATTATTAAATTGGATAACCGGCTCGCCGGTAACAATCGCACCATGTAGATGTACCTCGAAACCCGGATAACAGGTGGCTTCTATGTTTTCCAAAATGCCAAGGTGCCCAAGTACCATCGGGGCTGCACAAATAGCGCCAATGGGTTTGTTGTTTGTATGGAAGTCCACGATTTGTTGTTTCAAGCCTTCGTGTTCATCCAGGTTTTTTGAGCCGGGCATGCCTCCCGGAAGGATCAACATGTCAATATCCTGGTAATTTACGTCCTCAAAAAGTTTATCGGCAATTACAGTAACCTGGTGAGCCCCTTCCACTTCCAATTTGCCCGTAACCGAAACTATAATTACAGAAATACCAGCCCTCCTTAATACATCGATAATGCTTATTGCTTCAATCTCTTCGAAGCCACTGGCCAAATGCACGCATACCTTTTTCATCTTGATTTTTATTAACGGTTATTTAAAAATAAAAAAAAGATACTCAATATACGAGAATCTTTTTCATTTAACTTTAAACAACTTATTATTATGAGATCAATTGTTAGCATAATCGCGGAGCGACTTCTCCAGTTTCTTACGTGTGAAGAATATCCGGCTCTTAACAGTCCCCAACGGCAGATTTAGTTCTTCGGCAATCTCCTTATACTTAAAACCGTCAAGGAACATTGTAAACGGGACCCGGTATTCATCTTCAAGGGCATTGATACTTTTATTAATTTCTTTGGAGCTATAAAAAGAATCGGGGCCCGGATAAACTTTATCCTTTGAGAATTTTAGGTGGAAGTCATTATTTGAACCATCGAAGGTGTTTCTTGTTTTAACATTCCGGCGGTAATCGTTAATGAATGTATTTTTCATGATGGTGTAGACCCATGCTTTGAAATTGGTGTTCCGGGTAAATTTTTCTCTGTACATCAAAGCTTTTAATGACGTTTCCTGTAAAAGGTCATTGGCCCTTTCCTTATCAGAGGTTAAACTGAGTGCATAATAGAGCAATTTGTCTTGTAGCCCAAGGAGTGTGTTGTTAAATTGAATTTGTGTCATGGCGCGTATTTTTATTTTGTCTAAACAAAGATAAGCAATAGATATTCAAATAAAAGGTTTTTTACTCTTTTATTATTTGATTTTATCTATGTGGCATAAAGAATATTTATAACGGGGGGGTAATGACAACCTGTGCCCCCATTTTTTTTTATTGAAGTTGTTTAAATTTTAAACAGCCTCTTATTTATATTTCCCTATTTTTGCCGCAAATATTATTAGAACAATGAAAAATAAGCAAACACTAAAAGCACTTACGCATCGGGTGTTTATTTTCAGGCAGTGGGGAAGGAAAAATTATTCTGCATTTCAGTCGCTGAACAAAGTAATAATAATTGCTTTTCTGGTGGTAGTTTACCACATGGCTTCTGAAGCGTCCAATACCTTCGAAATTCAGGATACTGCAAAAACAGCATTCGATGTTGGCCTTGACGAGATTGAGGTCAGTGCGCAAAGAGCACCTGTGACTTATTCGCAGGTAGCACGGATTATTTCCGTGATGGGGAGAGATGAAATAGAGGCAGCACCGGCACAAAGTGTCCAGGAACTGCTCGGGTTTATTCCTGGTGTCGATATCAGGAAGAGAGGAGGTGAAGGCGTCCAGGCCGATATCAGTATACGGGGCAGTTCATTCGACCAGGTTATGATCCTCCTTAATGGCATAAACATCACCGACCCTCAAACCGGGCACCACAATTTAAACCTCCCGGTTAGTTTACAACAAATCCAACGAATTGAAGTTTTAGAAGGCCCTGCGTCCAGGGTTTTTGGGCCCAATGCATTTTCCGGGGCTATTAATATTATCACGAAAGGGCAAGCCGGAAGCCGGGTTTCGGCAGGTATAACGTCAGGCGAGAATAAATATCTCAATTTTGATGTTTCAGGCTCAGTACAAACAGGGGGCGCCAACCAATACATTGCCTTCAACCGGAAATCATCTGACGGGTATATAGAAAATACCGACTTTGAGAGCAATAACATTTTTTACAGCCTAAATGCCGATATTGGTGAAGATAAGTTGTCGGCTCAGTTTGGCTATACCGAAAAAGCTTTTGGCGCCAATAGTTTTTATACGCCTAAATACCCTGACCAATTTGAAGAGGTAAGGACTTTCTTCTCTTCGTTGCGGTGGGAATTTAAATCAAGGATTCATTTGGTGCCCACTGTGTATTGGCGCAGGCATTTCGACAGGTTTGAGCTTTTCAGGGATGAAGCCCCATCGTGGTATACTACGCATAATTACCATAGGACAGATGCTGCCGGTGCCGGTGCAAATGCATGGGCCGGCACTAAATTCGGTAAGACAGCCTTTGGCATTGAGCACCGGCTCGAGTATATTCTGAGTAATGTTTTAGGTGTGCCTTTAAGCAAACCTGTTGATGTAAAAGGCGAAGATGCCCAGTATACGAACTCCAAAGCAAGGAATATATCATCGCTGTTTCTGGAGCATAGTTATTACAACGGCAAATGGATGGTTTCGGCAGGGGTTTTGGCAAATATTATTTCCGATTCAGAGCCAGGGGTTAATTTCTTCCCGGGAATTGATATCAGTTATGCAATTAGCCAATCATTCAAACTGTATGGGTCGGCAAACCGTTCGTTACGCATGCCTACTTTTACCGATTTGTATTACAACGGGCCTACCAATGTTGGAAATCCTGATTTAAAGCCCGAAACAGCATCTTCGGCCGAAGGCGGGGTGAAAATCCTGGGTAAAACGGTAAACGGTAGTTTCACCTTCTTTTACAGGAATGGGGAAAACAGCATCGATTGGGTCAGGAAGCCCGGTGAGGAGGTTTGGCATACCAAAAACCTTACGAACCTGGTAAGTTCGGGCATTGAGTTTAAAATAGCCATTAACCCCCAAAATACGCTTGGGGGTAATTTCCCGGTTTCAAAAATACGCTTTGGATACATGTATAATAACCTCGGTAAAAAGGAGAGCGGCTATATTTCAAATTACGCTTTGGATAATCTGAAGCATAAGCTTGACTTTGCTGTAACCCATAGGATCTGGAAAAATATCTCAGCCAACTGGATTATCCTGTTTCAGGACAGGAATGGGACATATACAGAGTTTGTTGACGGGGGATACGGTAATGAGGTGGATTACGAACCATTCTTTTTATTCAATGGGAAAGTTTCTTACCGGGCACCATTATGTACTGTATTTATCTCAGCGTCCAATATTTTTAATAAGAAATATTATGACATTGGCAATATAGTGCAAGCCGGGCGTTGGGTTAAAGCCGGAATACAATTCAATGTGAATTTTAACTGAAATGAAATAGTTGGGTAAAAGCCTTCTTTTGCATAATGAAAAAAAAAAGTATATTCGCTAAAAAATGAAAGTATGTTAAAGGGGATATTAGCTATTTCGGGGCATAGCGGCCTTTTCAAAAAGGTGGCTGAAGCTAAAAACAATGTAATCGTCGAATCGTTGACGACAAAAAAAAGGATGCCTGTTTATTCGACATCAAAAATAAGTGCTTTAGAGGATATTGCTATTTTTTCTGAATCAGGAGATGTTGCATTGAAAGATGTGTTAAAGAAAATTTCCGACTTGGAAAATGGTGGCCCAAGCATCAATCCGAAAGTGCCGGGGAAAGAGTTGAAAAGTTACTTCGCAAAAGTCCTTCCTGATTACGATAAGGAGAGGGTTTATGTATCGGATATGAAAAAGGTGGTTATTTGGTACAATATTTTGCAGGAAAACAACATGCTCAATTTTGAGGGAGAAGAGGGCGGAACAGAAAAGCCGGAAGAGGGCAGCTTAGAAGAATAGATGCCCGGCCTAGCCGGCAGCACACACGCATTGGCTAAAACAGTTTATACCGGTTCGCCAGTTTTGGATTGGGTGAATGAAGGTTCTTAGTCAATAATATTCCAAATAATCTTACAGTTGCGAAGGCATCGCCACCGGCGCGGTGCCTTCCTTTTATTTTAATGCCGGGGGCAGTGTAAACTTTTCCGTATTTATAGGCAGGCCCGGTTATTTCTATGTCAATAATCGCAAACATTTAAAATAAGGTTATATTAAGAAAGCCCCTTTTTTGATGTCAGATGATTTAACTTCTCAAATATATTAATAATTTAACACTGTCATGGATGAAAGCCAATATACGGATATGTTAAAAGTAGCAATTGATGCTTCGCTGGAGGCAGGGCAATTATCCATGGAGTATTTCCTCAAAAAGGATAAGGGTGTAAAATTGAAAAAGGATCTTTCACCGGTTACTGAAGCCGATAAAATGGTTGGAGCCCTGATCACTGAGCGGCTGTTGGAAACCGGGCTTAACCTGATAAATGAAGAGGGGGAAATCCCTGAATATGAAGTAAGGAAAAACTGGGGCGCTTTTTGGGTCATTGACCCGATTGATGGGACAAAAGAGTTTATCCGGGGGCATAACGATTTTACGGTCAATATAGCCCTGGTTATCGGGCGGCGTGTTAAGTTAGGAGTTATCTATGCCCCTGCTTTGGGGGAGCTTTATTATGGGGCTGCCCCGCTTGGGGCATATAAACATACCGTTAAAGGCCATGTAATCGGCAAACAGGATATATTAAACGATAGGTTTAGGATATTTGCCTGCAAAGAAATTGATGGAATCACCATCGTGGCATCACGTTTCCACCTGGATTACAAGACAATGCAGTTTATCCGCCAAATAAGGAAAAATAGCTCGAAGGTTGACGTATTGCAAAGAGGCAGTTCTTTAAAATTTTGTTTGATGGCCGAAGGGCTGGCATCCCTTTACCCGCGGTTCAGCCGGATAAAAGAATGGGATATTGCAGCAGGCCATGCAATTGCTGAAGCAGCAGGTTGTTATGTGTCGCAAATTGATGGTTGTTCACCTATATTTTATAATTCAAAAAGTTTAAAAACCCCGTTATATATTGTTGCCAACTCGGAATACACAGTAAAAAAATGGGTGGTGATTTAAATATATCATTAAGCGGAGGGTTTTATTAAGCGGAAGGTTTTGAAAGGTGGAAATTAATTTATAAATTGCTATGTAAAATTTAAACTTCTGTTATAAACTATCGAGATTATGAAAAAATTTACTCTGACTTTTATTACATTGTTAATTGTAAGTTTGGCATTCGCCCAGACTGCAGATAAAAAATGGGGACTTGGCCTTGAGGGTGGAGTCTATGGCAATATAGATAATAAAGGAGTTGGCTTTATGCCAGGTATTTATTTAAGCAGGTATGTCAGCCCTTCATTGGATGTCTTTATCAGGGAAGAGCTGGGGTTGTTTAACTCAAAAGTAATCAACAATCTGGACTTAGGAGCTTTATCGCTCAATTTAAAGTACAAGTTGGCAAAAGAAAGCAAAGTACTCCCTTACCTGTATGGAGGGCTGGGGTATTTGAACGACAATGAGGATGCAGGAGTGAATTTTAATGCCGGATTAGGTTCGAAATTTGCTATCAGCCCGAGTACATCGTTGTTTTTAGAAGGAGGTTACATAAGTGGGATAGAGACTGTCCTCAATGGTAAAACATTAAATGATGATTTCTGGAAAGTGGTTGGCGGCATTGAATTTAGCTTTGGTAAAGCTAAAGACTCTGACGGCGATGGGGTTTCCGACAGGAAAGACGAATGCCCGGGTACTCCGGCCGGAGTCCAGGTTGATGAAAAAGGCTGCCCGCTTGACAGAGATGGCGATGGAATACCTGACTATAAAGATGACTGCCCGGATGAACCGGGAGGAGCCGCTTTGAATGGTTGCCCCGATAAAGATGGCGATGGAATAGCCGACTATAAGGATGACTGCCCGGATACCCCGGGGTTGAAAAAGTATAAAGGCTGCCCGGATACTGACGAGGACGGTGTCCCCGACCCGAAAGATAAATGCCCCGATACCCCAAAAGGTTGCCCTGTTGATGTTAATGGCTGCCCACTGGATTCAGACGGCGATGGTGTGATTGACTGCCAGGATGACTGCCCGACTGAAGCAGGGTTGCTAGACAACAAAGGCTGCCCGGCTAATTGGGAAGAAATTACATTAGGCCCGGTTTATTTTGATTTCGACAAATCAGTATTGAAACCCGATGCAATAGCTATACTTGACAAGGCTGTCGAAAAACTGAACTCAAGTGCTGCTTATGATGTTACCATATCTGGTTACACTTGCAATATCGGTACTGAAGAATATAACCAGAAACTTTCTGAACGGCGTGCAAAAGCAGTTGTTGTATACCTGGCAAAAAAAGGCATAGACAATGCATTCGTTGGAGCAAAGGGGTATGGTGAAAGCAACCCGGCAGTGCCGAATACCTCTATTGAGAACCGTAGGAAGAACCGCCGCGCCGAGTTCGAAATTAAAATAAAACGCAGGAGGTAGCCGGATTTAATATGGCTTAAAATAGGAATATATAAAGAGTGAATTGAATCTCATTTAAAAGGGATAACAGATAACCTGCCACCCGCTTGTCGGGCTGGCAGGTTATCTGTTTATGGATTAATGGATCACATGGAGAAGGGGGGGGGTGTATCTTTTTATAATGATAAATAATCTGGGCCGATCCGGATTAATCCATAAAATCCTCATTTTAATATTCTAAAATCGTTAATCAAAATTGTATCTTTGCCCCCTTCTTAAAAGCATTAAAATGAACATCGAATTTATCATTAAGGAAGAGGTAAAAAAGGCTATTCTTTATTTATATGGACAGGATATAAATAATAACCTCGTTCAACTTCAAAATACCCGTAAAGAATTTGAAGGCGACATAACTTTGGTCGTTTTCCCGTTGTTGCGGCTTTCTAAAAAGCCCCCGGAGCAAACTGCCAATGAGTTGGGCAGCTTCCTGGTGCAGAATTCCGAGGCTATCAGTCATTTTAATGTGGTCAAAGGCTTTCTGAACCTGGTGGTGGTTGCCCGGTATTGGATAGGGCAACTGAACCAGGCATCTGCCGACCCCGGTTTTGGCTTTAAAACTGCTACCGGGGAATCAAAGCTGGTTATGGTCGAATACTCTTCGCCAAATACCAATAAGCCGCTGCATTTAGGGCACATCCGAAATAATTTGCTGGGTTATTCTATTTGCAAGTTGCTGGAAGCCAATGGCTACAATGTGGTTAAAACAAATATTGTAAACGACCGTGGAATTCATATTTGCAAATCGATGCTGGCGTGGCAAAAGTGGGGCAATGGCAAAACTCCTGAGAATACAGGAATAAAAGGCGACCACCTGGTGGGGGATTTTTATGTGAGGTTCGACCAGGAATTCCGGAAAGAAGTTGAGGGACTGATGGCGGCAGGTATGTCGAAAGAAGAAGCTGAAAACAACGCCCCTTCTTTAATTGAAGCCCGTGAACTTTTGCGGAAATGGGAAGCAAAAGACCCCGAAACTGTTGAGTTATGGAAAATGATGAATAAATGGGTGTACGATGGCTTCGATGTAACTTATAAAGAATTAGGAGTTGATTTTGATAAAATATACTACGAATCGGAGACATACCTTGCCGGGAAAGAAGAAGTATTAAAGGGTTTACGTAAAGGTATTTTTTATAGGAAGGAAGATAATTCGGTATGGGCCGATTTGTCGGAAGAGGGCCTTGACCAGAAACTGTTGCTGCGGAGCGATGGAACCTCAGTGTATATGACCCAGGATATAGGGACAGCCAAAATGCGCTTTGACGATTACCCCATCGACAAAATGATCTATGTTGTGGGGAATGAGCAAAATTACCATTTCCAGGTATTGTCAATTTTATTGGATAAACTTGGTTTTGAGTGGGGCCGTGACCTGTACCATTTTTCGTATGGTATGGTTGAGCTGCCTTCCGGGAAGATGAAATCGCGCGAAGGGAAGGTCGTTGATGCCGATGACCTGCTGGAGGAGATGTTCGGGGTGGCAAAAAGGATGTCGGAAGAGTTGGGGAAACTGGAAAACCTTTCGGATGAAGAAACCGTTGAAACCTATAAAAAAATAGCAAAAGGAGCCTTAAAATATTTTATCCTGAAGGTCGACCCCAGGAAGAATATGCTGTTTAACCCTGAAGAGTCAATCGATTTCAACGGGAAAACCGGCCCGTTTATTCAATATACCTATGCCCGTATAAAATCGGTATTGCGGAAAGCTGAAGAAGAGGGTGGCAAAATACCTCAGGAATCAGGCATGATTTCAAACATTGGAGAAAAGGAAAAAATAGTCCTGAAACGAATAGCCCAATTCCCGGGCGTGGTCAACGAAGCTGCCGAGAATTTCAGCCCGGCCATTGTAGCCAACTATTGTTATGAGTTGGTGAAAGAATTCAACCAGTTTTACCACGATTACCCAATTTTAAAAGTTGAGGATAATGAAAGGAGGGATTTCAGGCTTGTACTGTCAAAAGTAGTGGCTGAAGTCGTTTCTAAATCGATGGGCTTATTGGGTATTCAAATGCCTGAAAGGATGTAATACCCAGTAGAGGACATCCTCTCCTCCTGCCCACTGCTTACTCAAGAGGACGCAAATTGTATTAATGCCATTGGGTGAGTAGAGGACATCCTCTCCTCCTGCCCACTGCTTACTGCGACTGCCCACTGCGACTGCGACTCTGCGACTGTCCACTGTTCACTGACCACTACTTACTACTCCCCATCAGGTTTTTCTCCTACGCGAAACAGGGATTCCCCTATTCCATGCCTTGCTGCTGCACGCTATCTTTGTTGTATAGATTTGATTTACCCAGGTAATAAAATATAAGACGATGATTTACACAAACCAATCTTTTTTGGCCGGCTCCCCGCCGGTCATTTTTTTTATTGGGGAATATTTTTGTATTGGTTCACAATAAGTTGGTATAAAAAGTGTTTCAGAAGTAGGGAATTAATTTTTTTAACAGAATTGAGATGGCAGATATAGCAGGTTTCCAAAACGGCACAGCACCCGGGAAGTTTAACCCATCATTTATTCCTGTTCCCATACGCCCGGAAAACGGGATAAAAGGACTTGAGCTGTTAAAACAGGATAAACTCATAGAGGTAGATAATGAAGTGGCTTTTTGGTTTGTCGAAGAACTTGAAAAACGCGCCGGTTTCAGTTTCTGTTTTCAGTTAGACATGTTCCATAAAGGTTGGACAGCCTTGTACAAAAAAGAACCAGATAATAACGGCAAAAATTAGTTGGGCCTGACAAAGTGAGGGCTTCACCCTGAGCGAAGCCCTCACTACTAACTACACTGCTACAACTTATATGTTAATTTCAAAAAGAAGGATCCTAAAGTGATATAATTCAATGCCACAGGGTTTCATCACTCTGCACCCTGTGTTATTCAGCAGGCGACTTTGAGTCACCTGCTGAGTATTATGATGAAAATTACCTCAACTTAAAGTGAGGGTTTCACTTTAATTGAAGCCCTCACTAACCAATAAATTCCTATTTTTACGCAATTAAAAAAAATCATCTAATATGAGCAAAGAATACACCAGTGAATTATTGATCGATTTTGGGGATGATGGGGAAAAACTTATCCCTGTTGTTACGCAGGATTATACCACCAAAGAGGTACTGATACTGGCTTTTGCCAATAAAGAAGCCTTCGAAGAAACCCGTAAGAGTAGTTATGCCACCTATTACAGCCGTAGCCGGAAAGAATTATGGAAAAAAGGGTTGACATCGGGCGACCTGCTCAGGGTAGAAGAAATCAGGGTCAACTGCGAACAAAACTCACTACTTTATTTGGTGACGCCCGAGGGGAAAGGCGCCTGCCATGCCAAGAACGTGAAAGGGAAACCATACAATTCGTGCTACTACCGTAAAATTGAAGACTCCGGGACGTTGAAAATTGTAGGAAGTTAATGTCATAAAAGTAAAATCAGATGCAACAGGATAATTTAATTATCGGGATGCCTGCAGGGTCGCTTGCTAATCCCAAACGTGGAGGAAACCTTATAGAATTATTGAATAATGCCGGATTCAGTACCAGTGGCTACGAATCGGGAGGCCCGACCGGGTTTAAAGCCCTGAATTATTTGTTTGGCTGGGATGGCCGTCCTCAGGAATTTGGGTCGCAACTGGGGATAAATGAGTTGGATGTTGCCATTGCCGGCAGCGATTGGATTCAGGAAAGGATACTGGAACTGAAATTAGAATATAATACTGATATTGAGGTCGAAAAAATACTTTCGCTAAACAGGGGAGGGGTCAGGATCGTAGGCATAGTAAACAGCGATGTTGAAGGCAATATCCAAGACTACCTGCGTTTTTTATGCGGGGAGCAAAAAATAATTACAGTTGTTACCGAAATGCCTTACCTGGCGTTGAACTGGATTCAGGGAAAATTAAAGGAGGTCAATAAATTTGATGAGTTTTCGGCGTTCAGTGTACAGAAATATAAAACACCTGCGAAAATTAATAAAGGGGTACTGATTTACGAGACCTGGGGTAAAACCGAGTCTAAAGTAAAGAATGGTGCTGCCGCCCTTGGGGTTGAAATCACCCAGTCGGGGAGTGCCATACGAAATTACGGGTTGAAAATTATTGATGAGATACTGCGGTCGGAGACAGGTATTTATATCAACCCAAAATTAAAAAATGATGCTAAAAAGGGGGAGTTGTTAAAAATGTTCCTGCTTAACCTGTATGGTTCGGTTTACGCCGAAAACAAGGTGATGATATTGTTTAATGTGGCCAATGAGAATATCCCCGGAATAGAACAGTACCTTAGGGAAAATAATTTATTTGCTGATGAGCCCACCGTTAATGCCGGTAAAACATATACGGAATTCAGCATACAGGTTGCAATGTCGAGGAAAGACCTGCCCCTGGCAAAAATCCGTTACGAATTAGCAATGCGCAAAGCGGTCAATATCAACACTATACCCATTGAGTCTTCAATCCCCAGTATTGATGTACTAGGGTTTTAAGGTAAACGGTACTTTATCAATAAAAAATAAGGGGTATCTGATAATTTGATACCCCTTATTTTTTATTGATAAATCTAAGTCTTTTGGAGTTCCCTTTATCCAGGGCAGGTTAAAACAGGTAATTCAGTCCTATATACATACCCGAATCCCCATCCTGTACATCAGTTGCCATGCCATAATCAATAGAGATTATAAAGTTTTCATTCATTGCTATTCGCAGGCCTGCACCAACAGAAGTATGCAGTTTTTCGGCCTCAGGGCTAAAATAATCCGGCTGTGAGGCACTGACTATACTTTTCACATCAACCTTTTTTGTTACTTTCCCGGCATCTACAAATCCGTTTAACCCAAGGTAAAAGTTATTGTTGATAAATCTAAACCTGGCAAATTTCCAGCGTAATTCAGCATTCCCAAAGAAAAAACCGTCGCCTACTACCCTGTTGCGCCTTATTCCGCGTAATGTTTTTGCACCGCCCAGCCCTTCCGATAAAGCCCCTGTCAATACAGAAGTAATTACCTGCGATTGGTAATAAAACGGGGCATGCCCGGCAATTGTCGTCTGGTAGGCCAAACGGTAAGCAAACGATAAGTCTTTAGGTATTATGGTAAAGTATTGCCTGTAGGTCAGGCTCAGTTTTGCAAACGACTGCCCTGCCCCTAGTATTTCGGGTGACGCTACAAGCACAGCCTCTGCCCACAATCCTTTCATCGGGTTGGGGCGGTTGTCTCTTGAGTCGTAGACCAGCCCGGCTTTAAAAGTCGGTATAAATCCGCCATCGGCTTCTTTGGCAGGAATAACCCCCCAGTCCCGGTATTTTTCAAAAAGCCCCGGGCCTGTAGATAACAATTCGCTTTCTTCCTTGCCTTTATTTAATTTTTGGATGTCAACAGGGCTTATTTTAAAATCCAGGAAATTAATACCTGTTATCCAATGAAAATTATCCCCCGCAAGTTTCCCCAGCAGGTCAACTTTAAACCGAAACATTTTGCGGCCGTATTTATAGTACAACCTGTTTGGGTTATTTTTTTCTAACCATGCATTATTTATAATTGCATCGTACCCGTTAAATCCATAGAAATCGTAAGCCTGGTCTGACAGATAGCTGATATCTGCCGTAGTTTGTAGCCCGGGGATTAAGTGGTCAGAATCAAAATAAAACCTGTTGATCCCGCTTCCTTTGGTAAACCTTGAAACCTCAAAATACAGCGATTGGTCGTATTCCGGGTAGCGTGCCCCATCGCCGTAGTTATATAGGTTGACCAATGCCCCATACTGAAAACCAAGGTCCGAATCGAAAGTGATTGTTGGCAATGCCCCGAAATTCCAACCTGTTTTTACCAGCTTATCGTTGTTTTGGGCAATGCTTACCGCAGGTCCAATAGCTAAAGCTAAAAGGATGATAATTTTTTTCATATTTTCCATGATTTTAGGTTCGAAACAATAACATAATTTTATATTAGGTTAGCAGTTTCCAATATATTAAAATTTATTTGTTAAATCTAATTTCCTGGGAATAGGTTGTTTTATGGGCAATTATCTAAAATTTTTAAATAAATTGGTATTTTTAAAGAAAAAATATTGGCATGAAATTATCTCAAAATTTTGTAAGGATACCTTATTTGTTGGCTATAGGGTTAATCCTGGTAAGTTGTTCTGTTAAAAAAGAAGTACAGGAAAAGCCTAACATCCTGTTTATAATGAGTGATGACCATGCCTACCAGGCAATTAGTGCGTATGGTTATGGGTTGAATGAAACCCCAAATATCGACCGCATTGCCGAAGGTGGGGCTATTTTTACCAGGGCATGTGTTTCCAATTCGATTTGTGCTCCCAGCCGGGCGGTTTTGCTAACCGGCAAACACAGCTTTAAAAATGGCAAAGTCGATAATGTACAGCCTTTTAACTGGGATCAGGAGAACTTCCCGAAAATTTTGCGGGCAAACGGCTATCAAACTGCAATTGTAGGGAAAATCCACCTTGATGGGATCCCTCAGGGATTTGACTTCTCAATGGTATTGCAGGGGCAGGGGAGTTATTACAATCCTGATTTTTTTATTAACGGTAAGAAAAAGCGGATTGAAGGGTATTGTACCGAAATTATTACTGAAACCACCCTCGACTGGCTGCAAAACAAACGCGATAAAACCAAACCGTTTTGTTTGCTCTACAACCAGAAAGCCCCCCACCGCAACTGGCTTCCTGCCCCGAAATATGTAAACCTGTACGATGATGTAACATTCGACCCTCCTGCCAATTATTTTGATGATTATAAAGGGCGTGGCAGGGCGGCCAAAGAGCAGGAGATGAGAATAGCTGTCGATGCGCAATGGGGACACGATTTTAAACTGATTGTTGACCCAAATGGCGATACAACGAACTTTGTCCGCGACCTTAAGCGCATGAACGATGAACAACGGGCTAACTGGATGGCAGCGTATGAAGGGAAGAACCAGGAATTCCTGAATGAGAAACTTAAAGGCAAAGAGCTGGCATTGTGGAAGTTCAACCGTTACATTAAAGACTACCTCCGTTGTATCAGATCGGTTGACGATGGAGTGGGAGAGGTGCTGGACTACCTGGAAAAAAACGGGTTGGCTGATAATACCATTGTAGTTTATACTTCCGACCAGGGGTTTTATTTAGGCGAACACGGGTGGTTTGATAAACGGTTCATGTACAAAGAGTCGTTCCGCACCCCGCTTTTAGTCCGCTACCCAAAAGAAATTAAACCGGGGACGAAAATTGACAAACTGGTGCAGAATATCGACTTTGCACCAACCTTGCTCGATTATGCAGGAGTAGGAATACCTTCGGATATGCAGGGGGTATCTTTCCGTGGCCTGGTAAGCGGCAAAACCAATAAATACCGCGATGCCGTTTATTATACCTATTATGAATACCCTTCGGTACACATGGTAAAACGCCATTACGGGGTTGCTACCGAGCGTTATAAATTGATACATTTTTATTACGATATTGATGAGTGGGAGTTGTACGACCTGGAGAAAGACCCGAATGAAATGAGGAGCGTTTACAACGACCCGGAATATGCTGATGTACGAAAAGAAATGCACGCTAAACTGGATAAACTCCGTACCTATTATGGCGATAGTGACGAAAATGATGAAAAATATTTAAAGGCGTACTTGGAACATATCAATAAAAGGAAGAGGCAGCACTAAAACAGTGTTTTTGGGAGGCTTGCCAGAAATTGAAGTTGTTTTTTTTTTGTGACCCCTCACTGTTTAAATTTTGAAACGGTATAAGAAAGACATCCAGACATACCTGCCATAGCCGTCAACTCCTGACCCGTGGGCGCGGTAAGCTTTGTTGAAAATATTCTGGATTCCTGAATTAACAGAGAAATTCCTCCACACGTAGCCCAGCTTTGTGTTTAAGATGCTCCATCCGGGAGTGCCGCCATCGGGGATACGGTGGTCATCAATATCTCCGCTTGAAAGCCTATCCTGTTTTGTGGCAAATAGAAAATCGGTTTCACAAAAAAAACTGGATTTGGAATAGCGTAATGCCAGTTTCCCGTTTAGTGGCGGGATGCGCCGCATAGGTGTGTTTTTTGTGAGGTCTTTCCCGTAAAGCCATGTAAGGTTGTTGGTTATTGAGATATGCTTGTTAAATTGTATGCCCGATTCAGTTTCAACACCCATAATATTTGATTTTGCGGTATTTGCTTTTTTATAAACCCGCTCTCCGTCAATATATTTGCTTCCATTGAACCGGGACTTAACCCTGACGATCTGGTTTTTAAGCATTGTGTTAAATGCAAATAATGAAAATGAGAAACTTTCTGCCCTCTTTTTAAACCCTGCTTCGAAGGTGTATGCTTTTTCAGGGCTAAGTTTGTCAGATGGGATCTCAATACCATAATCAAACAGCCCAAAACTGCTTATATCGTTAATGTTTGGAGCCCTGAATGCCGAGTTTGCAGATAGTATTACCTGGCTGGTATTGTTTAAGTAATATTGCAAAGAAAAGTTCCCGACCAGAGAGCTGGGTTTTAGCTCTACATTGCCAAATTGCTCGTCAAAAATATTTAGCACAACCAGATTAAACCTGCCACCAAAACCTATGCTTATCTTTCCCAATTCATAAGTATGCTTACTAAATACAGCCAGGTTCGATGATATTGAGCCATCGGGGTATAACCCGCGTTTCTTCTCCGTAGTATTTGTTACGGTATTTATTTCAATCTTCGATGAATTTATTTTATCACGGTAATACTCAATCCCGGTAATAGCAGCCCATCTTTTTGTAAAGGTTGAATAAATATCGGCAGCCATGCCAAAACTTTTCACCACATCATGTTCCTTTTTAAGTACCGGATCCCCGTCTTTTTGGATAATCCGTGTTTCATCGGATAGTTGGTTTGACACGGTGAGTTTTATGCTCCTGAAAAATTTATTGCCCCCTGAGTTTATTGCCCGGGCATACATTAACCTGTGTATTTGCGGGTCGAAGCTATAGCGTTGGTAACCCCGTTGTGTTACCTGGTCGAACCGTGGGACATCGTTTTGCCTTAACTGTTGAAATGCCGATGTTATGAGCCAGTTATTTGATATTTTGTATTTCGCCTTAAGGCTTAACCCGTTTTCATTGTATCCCGAAGGAGCCTCTTTACCCAAATCCCCGCCTGCATAAAGGTCGCCGAAATTCTTGAAACTGGCAGTGCCAAGTATTGAAAAATTAGCAGCCTGGTAAGCTAGCTGCCCTGCTACAGATTGCTCCATGCCGTGGCTCATAAGCTTACCATCGGTTAACCCTGCCAGTTGAGGCTTCCCGGTTTTGAATTCCGGGGATTTTGTAATTACATTGATAACGCCTCCCAATGCATCGCTGCCATAAAGGACAGAGCCTTTGCCCCTTATTACTTCTACCTGCCTTACTGTAAAAAGGCCAATGGTGTTGAAGTATTGGTTTGGCCCGTAGCGGAATGCCGAATTGTTCAACCGGATGCCATCGATTAAAATAAGGGTTTGGTTACCGGTTAAGCCTCTTATGAAGGGCGAACCACCGCCATGGTTTGTTTTTTGCATCCAAACACCGGTTACACCGATTAGTGCTTCAGCCATTGAGCGTGGCGCATTGGTTTGGATATCTTGTTTTGATAAAACAGAAATGGCATCCGGTGTTTTAAATGAAATCAATTCGTTCCTTGATGCAGTTACTACAATCTCGTTATTTAATTGGAATGAAACCGGGTGGAGTTTTATCTCAATATGCGAAGGCCGGTAATCTTTTAAGTTTACCTCTTTACTCTCGAACCCGATACATGAAACGCGGATTCTTGTTGTATTTGCATGTTTCTGGCTAAAAATAAAAATACCATCTTTGGATGTTGATGTACCATTGGAGGTATTTAGGATTGAGATACTTGCATTTGGTACGGGTTGGTTGTTTTTTGCATTCAGAATGATACCTGTTATTTGCTGGGAATAAACGTGCAACGCAGAAATTGCAACTAATACAATAGAAAATATTGGTTTTACCATGTTATGAAACGAGGATGTTATTAAAATACTTAAACTTAGAAGTTGTCTAATTTTTTGTTTATTTAGTGCTTCTAAGAGACACTATTTATTGATTTTTTTCCCTGTTTTCCAGGCGGTATTCATCCCTCTCTTTACTTTCTTTTATCATATCCTCCTTGTTATCCATTATTGGTGCTTCTTTAAGTGCTTCCCAGTTGAAATTTTCATCGAACGGGTCAAGAGCTTTTTGTGGGTCAAATATGCGTGGGTCTACCGGAACGGCAGTATAAGGGGTAAAGTTAGGTGTAGGGGTGAAAAAGTCAGCCAGGTCGCTTGCCCCTGCATCGTATTGGTTTAAATATGGCAGGCCCAGGATATTCCAGAATGTTTTAAATATGCTGCCAAAGCTGTAGTGTATGTGGCTTACATAATCCCTCTTTACCCAGGGGGAAATGAGCATCAGGGCACTCCGGTGTGCATCTATATGGTCAACGCCATTTTGTGCATCGTCTTCTGTAATTAGGATCAGCATATTTCCCCAGTAGGGTGTCCTCGAAAGGTATTCGACAATACGCCCTACGGCCAGGTCATTATCGGCCATATAACTCTCCCTGAACGGATAGCCGGCTTCCGGGCGGTCGCCGGCACCATGGTCGTTTGGGATTATTACGGTTATGAGTGAGGGCATCGTGCCTTTCCCATTTAGCCATTTCCCTTCAAACTCTTTTATAAACTGGTCGATCCTGAACTGGTCGGGAATGGCTGTATTGTAGGTTGGGTATTGTTTCGAAGTCCGGTCCCATATAGGTTTAGGGAGTGGATAGTTTATATAGTGCCTGACCCCTTCGTATTTAAACTTTGAGTCGTAAATACCCGGTTCAAACATGATGCTAAAACCAAAGTTATAGAAGTCGATATTATTCCGCTCCAGGTGGTCCCACATTGAGCCGGCTTCATTATAGTCTTCGGGGTAAATTGCTCCCGCAGCACCATTCATGGCATAAATCCCGGGGGCTTTCGATTTAAAGTCAAAGGAGCGGTTCCTTCCGTAGCTTGCTGCTGTGCATGTTTCAACCCATTCGTTGGGGTAAGTATTGACCAGCCACCGGTGCCCATCGGCAGAATGGTCGGAGTCCACATAAAAATTATCAGAGATGGCAAAGTCGTTAGCTATTTTATGGTGGTTAACCATCACATCGGCATTTTCTACGGAGGCTGTTTTTTCCCTGTTCTTAAACGAAACGTTGAGCCCATACCTGGCCAGTCCGGGGTCGCCATTGCCTTTCTCAACCTGCCCGAAGATTTCATCGTAGGTGCGGTTTTCTTTTGATATAAATACGATGTGTTTAATGGGGCTCTCTTTTGCTCCGGGGTACAACGGCACAGGGTTGCCTTTACGCCATACGAATTCTTTTGAAGAAGCTTTTGAAAAATGGAAATTATTATCCAATACCTGTTTTGTATAATTCTTAAGCTCTTCATCGGTTGGGATATCCAGGATTTGAACTGTCCCCTTCATGAGTGAGCCAACGTAACTTCCTTCGGGGCCTTTTTCAAAGGACGAGCCACCATTCGGGCCACTCCCAAATCCTTTTGCGTTGGCAACAATTAATTTCCTCCCATCAGCACTAACTTCCACCTTCGATGGGAACCAGCCGGCAGGGATATGCCCGAGCACCTCAAGGGTTTCGGTGTTGATCACTGCAACAGCATTGATGCCTGACTCAGCAACATAAAGCCTTCTATTATCGGGCGAAAGGGCCAAGCCAAACGGGATAACGCCCCGGAACTGTTTTACACGTTCGTCAGGTTTTAAATATATGGTATTAACCACAGTATCTTTTTCTATCGAAATAACTGATATATTGTCGTTTGTACCATTGCTGACAAAAACATATTTGCCTGTTGCAACAAGAGAATTGGGGCTTGCCCCTCCAACAGCCGGGATACCTTCTACTTTTGCCCCTACCAAATGCCCGGTTTTTGTTTTGGCAATTACCCTGGGGGTGCCGCCTTTACCGAGGCTTATAGTGAATACAGAAAAGGCTTCGGGTGAATTCATACTGCCCAACCCCGGGATATCAGTGCTGTCGGTATGGATTCCTTCCACCATCTCTTTCGAACCATAGGCAAAGGCCGGGAATTTATGAGCCTTTTCAGCCACATTCTCTTCGGTAATGCCTGGGAACATACTATACTGGAACATGCCGACATTGGCAACATAGGCTTTCTTCTCATCGGGCGAAAGGCATATCCCGAACGGATACCTTCCTACCGGGGCATTGTACTTAACTTTTTGGGCTTCGGTATCGATAATTACCATTCGAAACCCGATTTGGTCTACTGCAAAAAGTTGTTTCCCGTCTTTCGATAAAACAAGGTCGCCAATATAGCCGTGGCTGTAATCAGCATTGCCGGAAACAGAGGAGCAGTCAATAAACCCTTTTTTTTCACCGGTTTTTAAATCGAATATAAAAATTTTGTTCTCCTGCCCGCCTGCAACATATACCAGTTTGTTATCGGGTGAAACAGCCAGCCCCATAAAAACAGAAGCCAGCACCCCTTTGTCGGTTGCCGGGCCCGGAGGCACCTGCTGAACTTCAGGGCTTTCAGAAAGAATATCCCTGATAATGGTGATTGATAGCGGACTGGTCCCCGAATTAGCTGTTATGGCAGTATTCCCATCGGGGCTTAATGTTAAGCCATACGGATGCGGTGCAACGACAATACTTTTTCCGGCAGGTGCTACAATTCTTCCGTTGGGGATAATGGTTTTCCCTGTTTTATTGATCTTTACAAACTGGCCTCCTGCAGGGGGTGTAATAATCCACGGGTCAGGAGTGTTTGTCTTATTCTGAGTACATGATGTGATAATAAGGACCCCCAGTAAATAAAGAATATTGTTTCTTTTCATGACGATTAGTTTTGAAAGGTGTTTTGATAATGCTTCATAATAGTTTTCAATGAATATCTGCTAATGTATAAAATTAATTATCCTGGAGATCACATAGGTTGTGAATTTAATTGTTTTGAAATGTTGCAGTAATATTTTACACCATAATATTTTCATCGTTAAAAACTTGTGGGTAACTTGCATAAAATTTAATCATGATAATATGAAACGTTTAAAAAGGATTTTTTCCATATTAATCTTATTGCTAATTGTTGCCTACCTGTTAGGGCCAAAGCCACCGGAGCCGGAAATGAACAAAGACCTGCCTGTTATTTATGGCAGCTTAAGTACTATGGACAGTTTCATAAAGAAAAAGGAAGCCGGTTTTACTTTGAAAAAGGATAATGAGTCACGCATAATTTGGGCAAATGATAGTGTACATGAACGTACGGACTATTGCCTGTTGTATTTACACGGATTTTCAGCTTCATGGTACGAAGGTTATCCTACCAACCTTGAATTTGCAAAAAGGTATGGATGCAATGCCTACTTTCCCCGTTTGGCTTCCCATGGAATTGATACGGTTGATGCACTGATCGACATGACGCCCGACCGGCTCTGGGAATCGGCAAAAGAGTCGCTGATGATAGCCCGTAAACTGGGCAAAAAAGTAATCATTATGAGTACCTCAACAGGTGGCACCTTAAGTTTGAAGCTGGCGGCAGACTTCCCTGAATACGTTGAAGCCCTGATAATGTACTCGCCGAATATAAGGATAAACAAAGGTGCTGCTTTCCTCCTGTCAAAACCCTGGGGGCTGCAAATTGCAAGATATACTTATGATGGGAAATACCGGGTTACAAACGATGATTTTAACTCGAAAGACTGTATGTACTGGGACTGTAAATACAGGTTGGAAGCATTGGTATATTTGCAGCAATTGATAGATGCAACCATGAATAAAGAGACCTATAAGAATGTTGTTGCACCTGTATTTTTAGGGTATTATTACAAGGACAAAGAAAATCAGGACCCGGTGGTTAAAGTAAGTGCAATGCTTAAAATGTATGACGAATTAGGGACATATCCTGACAAGAAGGTAAAACAGGCTTTCCCCAATGCCGGCACCCATGTGATTGGTTGTGTGCTTTATTCCAAATCGGTGGATAAAGTAATTGCAGCCACATTCAATTTTGCAGAGAATATTTTGAAGATGAAACCGGTGGTCAGTGGTCAGTAATCAGTGTTCAGTGTTCAGTGATTAGTGTCGATGTTTTTAAGATTTGCAGCTTGTAGCTTTTTATAACCTATGATAGTTTAAAACGTCCCATACAAAGCATGTTCGGCAGTATTGCAAAACAACTGGCTATAGATGTAGAAATCAACTTTGTTGGTCTCCAGTTTCCGGTTGAGCTGTAGCACAGGATGCCCCGGCCCTACATTGAAAAATGATTGTAATTTTTTATCCGCAGTAATTGCAAGTATCTTTTGTTCTCCGCCTTTCACTTCAATCTGGTAATGCTTCCGTAAAATATCGAATAACGATTTGACCTCAAACTTCCTGGATGCAAACCTGGGGATATGAAAATTTGGCATCATGGTTATGTCAAATAATACAGGTTTATTATTAACTAACCTGAGCCTTTCAAAATAAATACATCCCATCTCTTTCTCTTTTTCAGAAAGGGGGAATGAAAACACCTCCTCCCAACTCCTGATCTCTGGCCTGACAATCATCTTTGTAACAAGGTTTTCTTTGCCAACAGCTGACGTTGTACCACTTAGCGACAAAATACCAATTCCTTTTGGAGTACCCTGCACAATACTTCCTTTGCCCTGTTGCTTCTTGATATACCCTTCATTTTGTAACCTTTCCAATGCCTTACGGATAGTCGGACGGGTTACTTTATGGATAATGCTGAGTTCATTCTCGGATGGAAGAAGGTCCCCTTGTGAGAAAACGCCATCTTTTATGTGTTTCCTGAGTATCTCATAAACCCGTTTATAATGTGGTAAGAAATCTTCTGCACTCATTTCAACTAATGTCCTGTTTTGTAAATTCTTCCCAAATATATAAAATTTTCCTTATCGGATTTTTAAAATACAGAATTATGTATATACAAGACGAATTAACAGGTGTTTTATAATTGCCTGATTTATAGTTTATTTGTTAATATTGCAATTTTTTAACAGTAATATGATGCAATTAACTTGTATATACAAGTAGGGTTTTGTATGTTTGAAAAAAATTTAATATGGCTACAGTTGTTATTATGCCCAAGCAAGGGCAATCGGTAGAAAGTTGTATTATAACCGAATGGAATAAAAAGAAAGGGGACAAAGTTGCCATTGGCGATGTATTATTTGCTTATGAAACCGACAAGGCATCATTTGAAGAAGAGGCCTCGGCAGAAGGTATTTTATTGGAAGCTTTTTTTGATGAAGGGGATGAAGTCCCTGTGTTGGCAAATGTTTGTGTGATCGGTAACGAAGGGGAGCCGGTTGAGGAATTCCGTCCCGGCGGTGGAAAGTCGGAAGCTGCAGAAAGAAAAGGTGAGGCTGTTGAAAAAATTAAGCCGGCACCTGTGCCTGAAACAAAATTGGCGACTGCATCGGCAGGCGGGGGGAAGGGTATTTCTCCACGTGCCAGGCATTTAGCTTTAAGTAAGGCTGTTGCAGTAGAGGGGGTAGCAGGGACAGGCCCGGAAGGAAGGGTAATAGAAAGGGATGTAAAAGCAATTATTAAAAACCGCCCGAAGCTAACACCCCTTGCCAAAAAAGTTTTGGGGAAAGAGGGTGCCGGGGCAGTAACAAAAGGTACAGGGCTGGCAGGTACTGCAAC
>UOEP01000198.1_pt1 | contig 46364 bp, 33 predicted proteins | sample 1989931 | NCBI WGS metagenome assembly UOEP01 (sample SAMEA4712198, study PRJEB27164) | hydrothermal vent metagenome | biome: marine basaltic hydrothermal vent biome; feature: marine hydrothermal vent; material: mineral | place: Pacific Ocean | collected 2011-06-14/2011-07-23 | depth 1691 m
CAAAAGGCTTATGACGAGGCTATTGCCCGTGCCGACCGGAATTTCAACCGCGAGGTTTTCGATGCTGCCCGCTTGGGCTACAACCAGGCGTTGTCGGCTAAGCCCGGCGAGGCCTACCCGGCAGAGATGGTTGCAAAGATCGACTCTATTGAGGGAGCCCGTGCCAGGCTGCTTGCAGAGCAGAAAGCCGGCGAAGCGGCCCGCCTGAAAGCCTTGGAGGAGCAGCGTAACAAAGCATACGATGAGTTCATTGCCATGGCAGACGCCCATTTTTCCAATAAAGAATACAATGTTGCTTCGAATGGGTACAAATCCGCATTGGAGGTGAAACCCAATGAAGCCTACCCACAGCAGCGTATTGCTGAGATTAAAGGTATATTAGCCCGGCTGGCAAAAGCGCAAAAGGCTTATGACGAGGCTATTGCCCGTGCCGACCGGAATTTCAACCGCGAGGTTTTCGATGCTGCCCGGTCGGGCTACAACCAGGCGTTGTTGGTTAAGCCCGGCGAGGCCTACCCGGCAGAGATGGTTGCAAGGATCGACTCTATTGAGGGAGCCCGTGCCAGGCTGCTTGCAGAGCAGCAAGCCGGCGAAGCGGCCCGCCTGAAAGCCTTGGAGGAGCGGCGTAACAAAGCATACAATGAAGCCATTGCCATGGGGGATGCCCATTTCTCCAATAAAAGGTACGATGCCGCTTCGAATGAGTACAAATCTGCACTGGATGTAAAACCCGGCGAAGCCTACCCGCAGCAACGTATTGCCGAAATTGAAGGCATATTGGCACAACAGGCAGAAGCACAAAAGGCTTATGACGAAGCTATTGCCCGTGCCGACAAAGCTTTTGCCCGTGCTGCTTATCCTGAAGCACAAAATGGCTACAATGAAGCACTGGCAATAAAACCTTCAGAAGAATACCCAAAAGCACAACTACTGAAGATTAGCCATTTTATTGAGGAAATAGCTAAGAAACAAGAGTTGGAGAGGTCGTATATTACGGCAATTGAACAAGCAGACAGCCTGTACAACAGCAAACAATTCGAGTTATCCATTACCTCCTATGAGCAGGCATTGACATTAAAACCAAATGAAAAATACCCAAAGGCACAAATAGAAGCTGCCAGGGTAAATATTTTAGAGTTAGCAAAATTACAGGAAAGGCAAAATGCCAGGAACCAGGCATATCTGAATGCTATTGAGAAGGCTGACAACGAATTTAATGCACGGAATTTTGCCCGGGCAGAAAGTGGCTATAATAATGCATTAACCATAAAACCGGGTGAGGATTATCCAAAAAAACAACTGGCAAAAATAGCCGAAGCCAGGAGGCAGGCTATACTGGGGCAGTACAATAAGATTGTTGCCGGAGCGGATACTGATTTTAAAAACAAACAGTACCAGGATGCACGGAAAAAATATTCAAATGCCCTTGTCATTATCCCAAAAGATGCTTATGCGGTTAGCAGGATTGCAGAAATTGACAATATTATAGAATCAATGGCTGCAGCAGAAAGGGAACGGAAAAGAATACAACAGGATTATATGCTTGCCATTTCACAGGCCGATGAAGCATTTGGACTGGAGCAGTATACAAAAGCAAATAATTTTTACACTTTGGCATTGACATTAAAACCAAGCGAAACGTATCCTGCAGAGAAGGTCGAAGAGATAAAACAAATACTGGAACGGCGAAAAACGGATGAAAAATACCGGAATATCCTGATTGCCGCATACTCTTTATATCAGATGAAGAATTATCCTGATTCAAGAGATGAATATGTTAAAGCACTCGCCATAAAACCGAATGAAGCATATCCAAAAAGCCAGATATCCAAAATCGATAAGATATTGCTGGAACAGGAACGGGCAAGGCTGATAGCCAAACAGCAGGCTACACAAAGTGTTACAAAACAACAGGAAGAAGTGCCGGTTGCCCAGGTTGAAACTATTTCGAGGAAGCAATATGTAAACTCCGAAATGCAGCAGGCCTATGATGGATATATAAAAAGTGCAGACATGGCATTTGACATGAAAGAGTACAATGTTGCACGTTTTTATTACCGCGAAGCACTTGGGATAATTCCCGATGAGCCACATCCTACAGGCAGGCTCCGGGAAATAAAGAAAATAATTGACGGGCGGATGTTCGACAGGTTGGAACGTGAATACCAACAGTGGATCGATAAAGCCGACGAGGCATTAATAGGGGGGGAGCTTGCTATTGCACGGGCCTACTACAACAGGGCACTGGGTGTAAAAAGCCAGGAACAATACCCCAGGGCCAGGCTTGACGAAATTGCATCAAGGTTGCAACAGCAACGAGGGCAACAAAACCTTAAAGAATATCAGGATCTGATATCTATTGCTGATAAAACATTAACAGAGAGGAATTATACCGTTGCCCGTTTTTATTATATGAAAGCCTTGCATCTAAGGCCTTCGGAGAGCTACCCTAAAGAGCAAATTAAGAAGATAGGAAGGGCATTAGGCCACTAATAGTAGTTTATAAAATTAAAGGATAAAATTTAAACAGCCTTTCTATACTTTTATTAAATTCGCAATACAAATATGAAACACCGACTGCCAATTATTGTACGTTTCCACCGATGGCGGCTTAAGCATTTGAGCGAAAGGGCATTTATTACCATCTTAAGTGTCATAGTGGGTATTATTGCCGGGTTTGGGGCTGTAATTACAAAAAATGCAGTCTGGCTCACCCAGGGGATAGTGCATAAGGCTATTTCCCAGGGGGTAGAGAATTATATTTATTTTGCCATCCCTGCCTTAGGGATATTCCTTACGATACTCTTCATTAAATATATTGTCCGCAGTCCGGTAAGGCATGGAGTCCCTAATGTATTGCATAGTATTTCGAAAAGCAAAGGTAGGTTGAGCAACCACAACCTTTACTCATCCATCGTTGCCAGTTCGCTTACTGTGGGTTTTGGCGGGTCTGTCGGGCTTGAGGGCCCAACTATCTCAACAGGTGTAGCTTATGGGTCGTGGCTGTCGCGGTTTTTCAGGTTAGACTACAAGAATACAATTCTAATGCTGGCATGTGCCTGCGCAGGGGCAATGGCTGCAATTTTTAAAGCCCCCATTGCTGCAATTGTTTTTGCCGTTGAGGTAATTATGATCGACCTGACAGCATTCTCACTGGTTCCGCTGTTGCTGGCTTCGTCATCGGCAGTGGTCACCTCTTACTTATTCCTGGGGCAGGATGTGCTCTACCCTTTTGAGGTGAAACAATCTTTTGTGTTGGCCGACCTGCCGTTTTATATCTTGCTGGGTATCCTGGCAGGGTTTGTCTCTACCTATTTCATAAAGGTATACGTGTTTTTCAGTGACTTTTTTGATAAAATGAAGAAAGCCCGGACACGTTTATTGGTTGGCGGCCTGGGGCTTGGGGTATTGGTATTCCTTTTCCCGTCGCTTTACGGCGAAGGTTACGAAGGGATCAATTCCTGCCTCCAGGGGAACTTTGATTACCTGTTTAATAACAGCCCGTTTTATCCGCTACGGGATAATATCTGGGCGGCTTTAATTCTAATGGGAGTAATTATCCTGTTGAAGACTATAGCTACCTCGCTGACTTTCGGGAGCGGTGGGGTAGGTGGTATTTTTGCCCCTTCCCTGTTTATGGGGGTCAATACCGGGATGTTGTTTGCAAAATTGATAAATATCAGCGGCATTCATCAGATAAACGCCAATAATTTTGCCCTGATAGGGATGTCCGGGTTAATTGCCGGGGTATTACATGCTCCGCTGACAGGTATTTTCCTGATTGCCGATATTTCAGGAGGGTACAAGCTGTTTGTGCCGTTAATGGTTACAGCAACTTTTGCCTATGTTACGGTACGGGCATTTACACCAAACTCGGCTTACCATATCCAGCTTGCCCGGCGGAAAGAGCTGTTTACCCACGATAAAGATGCTAACATTCTACAAATGATGGAGGTGGGGAAGCTCATAGAGACCGATTTTGAAACATTAAGCCCATCGTCAACTTTAGGCGACCTCACAAGTGCTATCTCACGAAACCACCGCAACCTATTCCCCGTGGTTGATGAAAACGGGATAATGGTGGGGATGGTTAAAATGGATGATGTACGCGAACTGATCTTTAAAAGAGAATTATACGATAAAATATTGATAAAAGATTTGATGTATATGCCTGAATACTACATTAAACCTGACGACTCAATGGAGGTAGTGACCGAGAAATTTGAGACATCGGGCAGGTATAACTTAGCAGTAATCGACAAAGGTAAATATGTTGGGTTTATTTCGCGGGCAAAAGTATTTACCAACTATAGGAAACAGATGAGGCATGTTTCGCATGTGTAATCTTTTATTTCTTTTGAATTATTATTATTACTTTAAACAACTTCAACTTCATAATTTAAATCTGCCAAAGTAAAATTATATATTAATTAATTAAAATTCTTTTATTATAAGAGAATAGTATATATAACAACCCAGTACATTAAATGGTATCTTTGCTATGATTTTTTTTTGATCATGAAAGAAGGTATTAATATCTAAAATGAATCAAAACGGAGGTTTCCGAAATAAAATAGTTGCCTGGCGGTTAGCAAAAATCAGTGACAGGCAGTTTATCTACATCCTTAGCCTGGTGATTGGCATTTTTAGCGGATTGGCAGCACTGTTATTAAAAAACCTTATCCATTTCCTGGGCGAACACCTAACCGACTGGTTCACAGAAGACACCCCGGATTTCTTTTTACTTGCCTATCCTCTGGTGGGGATTATCCTGACTGTTTTATTTATAAAAATTTTTGTGAAAGATGATGTTGGCCATGGCGTATCAAAAATCCTGCTTGCTATTTCCCGGAAAAGCAGCCGCATAAAGGTGCATAATACCTATTCATCTATGGTCGCCAGCTCTATGACCATCGGGTTTGGAGGCTCAGTTGGAGCCGAAGCACCGATTGTTTTTACAGGCGCATCTATTGGCTCTAACCTGGCCCGCATTTTTAAATTAAATTACAAATACGTTACCCTGCTGGTAGGCTGTGGGGCTGCAGGTGCTATTTCCGGGATTTTTAAGGCTCCTATTACCGGTATTGTTTTTACTCTTGAGGTGCTCATGCTCGACCTGAGTATGGCATTCCTTATCCCGCTGCTTATTTCCTCGATAACAGCTGCCGCATTGTCATACTTTTTTATGGGGAGCGCAGTACTGTTAGAGTTTACATTGGTTAGTTCGTTTTCGGTGGGCAACATTATATTTTATATTTTACTGGGGGTGTTTACAGGCTTTATCTCGCTATATTTTACCCGGATGGCCATGTATATAGAGCAGCTTTTTAACAGGTATCAGACGGTTTGGGTGAAGATTACCGTGGGTGGGCTGACCCTTGGGCTACTGATATTTTTGTTCCCGTCTCTTTGGGGTGAAGGGTATTCAAGCATCACTAAGATTTTTAATGGGCACGGAAATGATTTATTAAACAATTCGGTTTTCTACGGGTGGAAAGATAACGACAGCCTTCTTTTGCTGGTGCTGGGGGGCATTTTGTTCTTTAAAGTCATTGCAATGGCTGTGACTACCTCCAGTGGCGGTGTTGGCGGTATTTTTGCCCCTTCCCTTTTTATGGGGGCTGTGGCAGGTTTTTTCCTTTCGCGTTTACTGAACAGCCTCTATGGGTTAAACCTTCCCGAGAGTAATTTTTCGTTGGCCGGAATGGCCGGGGTGATGGCTGCGGTAATGCATGCCCCGCTTACGGCTATTTTCCTTATTGCCGAGGTTACCGGGGGGTATGGGCTGTTTATGCCGTTAATTATCACCTCAACCGTGGCTTACCTGACAATCATTAAGTTTGAACCTTATTCGATTTATACCAAACGCCTTGCACTACGCGGCGAATTGATCACGCACCATAAAGATAAAGCCGTGTTGCAGTTGATGGAACTCAGGAAATTAATCGAAACCGACTTTGAAGTACTTCCTCCCGATGCCTCTTTACGCGACCTGGTGAAAGCCATTTCCCGCTCAAAAAGGAACTTATTCCCTGTAGTCGAGGAAGACGGCACAATGATAGGGATGGTGAAATTAAGCGATATTACCGGAATAATCTTTGAGCATGAACTGTACGATAAGATTAAAATTAAGGATATTATGTATATGCCCGAGCATTTTATCTCACCTGACGATACAATGGAAGAAGTTGCCGAAAAGTTTGAATCGTCAGGGCGGTTTAACCTGGCTGTAATTGATAACGGCAAGTACCTTGGGTTTATCTCACGGGCAAAAGTATTCTCAAAATACCGGAAAACTTTGCAGGATGTTTCGAATGATTAATAATTTGTGAAGGACCCATTTCAACAAGTAAAAGATATTTTAGCAAAATACGCTGAAGACTGCGCTTCAGGCGAAGCTAAAACAGCGTAAATTTTATAACTTGAGGTAATCTCTAAAAACCACTATTATATTACAAGTGGCTGCAAGATATTATTAGATTGGACTAAAGTATATTCTTGTTATTGTTGGCAGTAACTTTAGGCACGGAGGATATCCTTTGAGAAGACTAAAAAACGTAGTATCTTTGAGATAAATAAAATAGATAATTATTAAAATGATAAATGATAAGAAACAGATAGATTATTGGATTAATGGAGCTGAGGACGATATTATAACAGCAGAGATACTGATTCAAAGAGACCGGCTTCTTCATGGATTATTTTTTTGTCATTTAGTAATAGAAAAAGCAATAAAAGCACATATTGTAAAAGGAACAAAAGAAATAGCACCAAGAAGTCACAACTTGATTTATTTATCAGAAAAAGCAAAACTTACATTTGAAGAAGATAAAGATATATTTCTTGGTATTTTAATGAAATATCAATTGCAAGGAAGATATCCTGATTATAATCCTGTAATACCAAATAAAGGAAAAGTATTGGATTATTTGAATAAAACGAAAGAACTGATGGAATGGTTAAAAGAGAAATTATAGAATCTATAAGGAGATATATTTTATTATTAAAAACAGAAGGGATAACTGTGGAGAAAGCATACTTATATGGAAGTTATTCTACAGGTACGGCTAAGGGGAGTAGTGATATAGACTTGATGATTGTCATAAATAATTTTGATGCAAACGATGATTTTGTGGCAGGGAAGATTTGGAGGCTAACGAGAAAAGTTGATACAAAGATTGAACCTTTTTTAATAGGAATAGACCGATTTAATAATAGCAATGATTCACCATTAATAAATTTGATAAAAAAAAGGGGTGTTGAGATTGTATGATAAAATTGATGCCAGCCCTTTAATAAATATAAGGGCATCAATCCTGATTTCATTGGATTAATCGTCAATTGCCCCGTAAATAATTGCATTTATCCGATCCCAAACCTCACCGTGCCTGTACCCGACTACCTGTGTCATCCCCACAAAGATCAGGGCTTCCTGCGGGTCAATAAAAAACTTTGTATTGAAATAGCCACCCCAGCCGAATGTCCCCGGCGACCGTGAGTCGATACCGTTGGCTTCGCTTTCAAGCAGGTAGAAACCAAGCCCATAGGTCATTCCCGGGATTTTGCTGAAGCCTTTCCCCTGTTCATTAAGCAGGATCATCTGGTCAGAAGTCATTACTTCAATAGTTTTACGGCTTAACAACCTGAACCCATTGTACTCGCCATTGTTAGCCAATGCCTGAATAAATGTAGCGTAATCCATTGCAGTTGAGGAAAGTCCGCCGCCTCCTGCATAATGGCCAATATCTTTATTCTTCGGATACTCAAGGCTTGCTGAAATCCCGGTGCTTTCAGCCATTTGGAATTTTCCTTTTTCCGGCTCGCTGTAGATAGGGGCTAACCTGCCGTATTTATTCTCAGGCAGGTAAAAATAGGTGTCTTTCATTCCAAGCGGCTCAAAAATATTCTTTTTGAAATATTGGTTTAAGGGCAAACCTGAAACCACTTCAATAACACGGCCTAAAACATCCATATTTAACCCGTACATGTATTTCTCACCGGGCTGGAATACAAGCGGTACTTTTGCCAGCCTGTTGATAAATTCCTCTGTAGTCCATTCATTATGCGAAAGGCCAACATCCAATATGCCATGTTTTGCATAAACTGCCTTGATTTTTCCCGGATTAAAACTTCCGTAGGTAATTCCTGAAGTGTGTGTCAAAAGGTTTCTGATGGTGATCGGCTTTTTTACCGGGACTGTGGTATAACTGGAATCGGTTTTATTAAATGTATCGAGTACTCTTGATTCTTTAAAAGCAGGGATATACCGGTAAACAGGGTCGTCAAGCCCCAGCATCCCACGTTCGTACAGTTGCATGGTGCTAACCGTTGTTATGGCTTTTGTCATGGAGGCAATCCTGAAAATATCGTCTTTTTGGTAGGGTGAATCTTTTTTATCGGAGCGGTAACCAAAATTTTTATAGTAAACAATCTTCCCTTTCCGGGCAACAAGGAAAACACCTCCGGGAAGCCAATTGTTATCAATATACCTTTGAATAAAGGAATCAAGCGTGTCAAGCCTTTCAGACGACATGCCAACACTTTCCGGTGCAGCTTCGGTTAAAACGGTGCTTGTCGGTTGTATGCAAAACTGGAAAAGGGCAATTGTAACCAGGCTGATGATAAATAGTTTGATTCTCATGGTGGTTGTAAATTATGATTTATAGGTGAAAAATAAAAAATATTGCCGGCTTTTCAGCATACTTCAAAATTTATTATTAAAATAACAGGAATAGAGCACCATACCATCCTGATGAGTCTCAGCGGTAAATGAATCTACCTGTTTTGCCCCAATTAAAGTCTTGGCCCATAGTGCGGTAGTTCCTGCCCTGCCTCATAGGCACCACAATCAGGTGCTTTGCCTAAATAGTTCTCGTTAATGTTTGGAATAATAACAGCCGCATCGACCACCCTTGAACCAGGCTTGGGGCGCAGGTCCTGGATACTGCGTTCGGGGATAGGTGGATTGGGGAACTCCACATTGTTGAATACTCCTTTGATTGTTATTCCTTCAATCCCGTGCTTTTCAACCTCGGAAAAAGGTTTGCCTCCAATAGTTGCCTTATAATCGATACCGTAAACCCCAACAGCATCATAATCGAAATCACTATGTTCTCCGGGGTCAGTTATTTCGGCAGCTGAAGGTGTCCCTGCACCATAGTCGCCCCAGTTTACTTCTCCATCGGGGCCGCCAATGGCCAGGTTGTTCCTGAAGTAGGCGTAGTCCATGGCACTGTTGCCCCCCATGCCGGCGCCGACTTTAACCACGGTATTGTGCAGTACCACATCGCCCTGGCTGAATCGCATCAGCTTATAGGCGGCATGTACAATATTATACATTACATTTCTGATGAAATAGGTAGGTCCGCCTAATCCCGGTTGAGAACTTAATCCAACATAACAGTTGGTAATCCGGTTGCGCATAATCCGGCAGTTTGAGAAACAAAAATCGGCTTCTACCCCGTCATCAAGACCTCTGTAAATATCATTGTTATAAATATCAATACACATTTGATTAACTACATGCTGGTCTTCCATTGTCGATATGCAATCCCTAAAACCAGTTACCCTGTTGTAGCAAACCACATTTCCAGGGCCAGTGATTTCTATCCCTTCCCCTATATTTTTGCCATGCGCCCCCATCGCTTCATTTGCCCATACAGAAACACCTGTAATCACATTGTCGCTGAAGTAACAGTTGGTTGCCCCGGGCTTATAGGCAACAATGCCATATACTGCATCAATAGTGCAGTTGCGCACGGCACAATCCTGTGCACCATTTAATTGTATGCCCTTGCCGTCCTTATTTGGGTTTTTAACGTGCAGCCCTTCAATAAATACCCATTTCTTATTTTGTACGTCTATAAATGAATAGGTTGCTTTACCTTTGCTGCATCTGTAAACCATTGGTTTATCCGCACTGCCGCTTTTCGTGAACAATGTATCGTAATTGCCTGGTTTTAATTCAACTATCACGGCATTGCTATTTATTATTGGTATGGGGCGGGTGCGGGCTACCACTATTTTTTCAGCTTCCCCGCCATCGGGGTCGCTAAGGTTAAGTTTTATCTCGTATCGGGTATCTGGTTGAAGGTCGAAGATGCTGCCCGAGTGTTTATTCCCCCATTTAAAACCAATGTTCTCTCCAGCCGGCACTCTTCGTAAGGGCATGCCCTGCCTCCATACGGAAGTGCCCTCCTCCCTATATTGTACTGCAACAGTTCCGTTTAAATTATCATCGCCCTGGATGTACCATTCCACTGCGAGGTTTATAATGGTTGGGTATGGCGTGGTTACCTTTCCCGGGATGGTTCGGTCCTGGGCAGGCGAATGCCCGGTTGCAAGGAAGAAAATGGCAAATAGTAAAAAAGAAGGGTAAAAGAGCAGTTTGAATAATTTTAGGCTTTTCATATCAAGGTATAATGTTTTTCCAAAGTTTCAATTTTCCTGTATTTTTCCGATAGGATTTTTCTATCATATTCTGGTATAATTACCTGTGGCGTAGCTAAAAATCCATCTGATAGCTATAGTTTTTCGTATTATCCCCCAAAAATGAATTCAAATGAATTTTTATTGCAAATCGCGTATTTGTCAACAAAGGCATTATTAAAGGCATCCGTTTCAGAAAAACTGGCCAGGTAGTCATAGTAAGACTCTGAACCTAAGAGGAGCATCATAAAATCAGTGCCAAAAAGCATCCGCCTGGAGATTTTCCCCAATTGGACTGAGGTAAAATTTTGTTTCAGTATAAAGTTGAAGAACCGCTTAAAATAATTACGCTCATAAACATTGTCAGCAATATCAAAAAATACATTGTCGTATTTAATAACGTATCCAAGGATTGTCCTGTTCCATTCAGTTTCAACCTTATCCCCGTCATGGATTCCATCGTGTGCAAAATTAACTTTTAATTTAGGGTATGCCTCCAATACATTTTCCCACCTTTGGGGATTTGTAAATTTTCGGGCATCCTCTTTGCCAGCAACCATAAATCCACCATTGCTGCAATGTGTAGTAATGGGGATATTCTTTTCAACACAAAACTCATATAAGTAGCAGGCTTTTTTTAGTTTCTGTTTTGATTTTCCATCATTGCCATCGGGCCAGGGGTCAAATCCCAATGGGGGGTATAATTTTATCCCTGCAAAATAGTAGAAACCTGAATCGAGGGGGTTGAACTTTTCATTTGAACCATTTGATTGGGGATTCCTTAATCTGTCAAGTTTGTTCGAAAGGTATTCATATCTGTCATCACCCGAATCACCTTTGCTGAAATCCTTAAAATATTGATTTAATATGTCTTTCAATGTTTTTTTATAGTACCGGGTTGATTCATTGCCAAATTCAAGGTTTTCGGTGTTAATAGCTAAAAAGGGGAAAATCTCAAAAAGTTGAATATCACTGAAGTCATAATATTGTTTGATCCCTGTAAAAAGGTCAACTAATTGATCTATAATTTGTTTCCTCGGGGGTAAATAGTAATGGATTTTTTCTTTATCGAGGCCGGTAAACCCCTTATTATTAAAATCCATCATAAGCGGGGTCAGTACTACTTTTTTGAACTCATTGCCGGCTATAAGGATATTTTTACCCGTACCTTCCCATTTATTTTTTAGGTTTTTGCTGAATTCCCTGTAATTAACAGGTTCTTTAAGCTCTTTTATTAATGTTTGTAAGTCATTATTCCCTGACATTAAAAGATAATCTTTACAGGTGCAATTCGTAATATTTTATCATAACTGTCCGGAAGTTTTCTGGAGATTTTAACGTTTCTCATCTAAACAAGTATTCATCTGTCTGAAAATTATAGCAGCAAGCTGATAATATGCCTTGTACTTTGAACAGCCTTTATCTGACTGAAATTGACGATTAAATATTCTTTTAGATTAATGATTTTCTTTAAAAAAAATGCAATATTTGTACTATGAGTACTAGTAGTGAGATAAAAATAAAGAAGTTGATAGATTTGCATACTCCGGGTACGGTGATACTTGCTTCATAACCGGATTGTTCGCCAAACTAATGATTTAATGGATGTTGGCATTCTTCAGTTTGCTTTTAGAGACTGTTTAAATTGTTTAATCGTTATTGGCCTATTTCTCAAATATTTCAGAATAATGCTCTTCAATAATAGTAATTTCTTTCTCTGTCAATTCATCAAAATCCTTTTGTCTTTTCCTATTTGACAGTTTACCATTGTTTTGACATAAAAATTTAATCAGCAAATCTACTTTCGTGTCAGGAAGGGTTATAAATGAATTTATGGTATTTGTTAATCGGTCGTAATTTTCTAGATACTCAATTTCTTCAGGAATTATTTTTTCGATAGTTTCCTCAACACATTCATACAGAAATTCAGCTTGGGTTGTTAGATCATAATAGCGGTATAAGTCTATGGTTTCATTCAGGATACGGATATTGTGGTTTGGAGTTGGTTCCCAATCTATCAAATCAATTCTTTGAGATGAAAAATCTTCCAGCACTTCCTGATAATCACTAATACGATTTAAAATTGCTGCTGAAACCGGAAATATCATATCCCTTTTTGTGTACCCCATACAGGTTAAAATATGATGTATCAAATACCTGTGAATCCTTCCATTCCCATCAGAAAGAGGGTGGATAAATACAAATCCAAAGGCAATGGTTGCTGCTGCCAAAACAGGATCGTAGTTGCTTTCTTGGAGAAGGTTGTTGGTGTCAATTAATCCTTTCATGAGTGATTCCAGGTCTTTTGCTTTGGCTGAAATATGGTCTGGTATCGGAGTGAAAGTTTCACGGTCATGTTCCCCGATGAACCCTTCATCTTCCCTGATTCCCATGTGCTTCAGTTTTTTTGAGCCGATTACAATATGTTGCAGGTGTTCTATCTCTTTTATGGTTAATGCTTTTTTCCCTGCTTGTCCGATTGCTTTTCCCCAGTTCCTGGCTCTCATATTTGGGGGGGATTCCCCTTCTATTGCAAAAGAGGCCTTAGAATCCTTTAATAGCAAGAAAGCCGCTGTTCTCCGAACGAGCTCTTTGTTCCTTCCTTCCAGGCCTCTGTCAACAGTTTCCGGTAAATTTTTTGAGATATATTTTTCAAGTTTCTCTGTTTTTCTGATCAGCGGGCAAAAATCTGAAGTGCCAGGCAGGTTGTTTTTTACCCGGTGTCTGGTTGAGTTTGTTGTTGTCCCGGGGAATTGAAGTGCCGGGTTTACGATTTCTACATAGGTGCCTGTTTTTAAATCGGGAATATTGAGTCGTTCCCCTAATAGCCATTCATATAGAAACCACACCCTTCTTGAATATTGGCTTGTTGGTTCTCTGGTTATCATTTCTTCAATGGCTTTTTCACCGATATATTGAAATGTAGTTTTTAATATTAGTAAATCTATACCTTCGTGTTTTAATGCGAAAGAGATATGACTTGTGAGATCATCATTGGGTTTGTGTCTCTTGGTGAATACCTGCCATTGCTGTGTATTATATCTTTGGTGTTTATCTGTAACAATGGCAAGTTGTCTTGGTAGAGGTAAAAGTTTGCCAGTATGTTGTTCTATTTTTTGAAGTAATAGGGCATAGCCTACTAAAAATCCTTCTTCCGGGAGTGGTATGTCATGAAAAACGGTTACTTTTTGTGAAAAATGATTACTCATGTTGGTTTTTTATGAAATTTGATTACAAACATAACATAAAAAAACAGTTACTTCACATGAAAAACATTTATTTTTTTCATTGAAGCATGAAAAATAATTACGCAGGGGTGGGGCGAAATACAAATTGATAAGATTATTTATTCATTTACCGGGATAAACTTCTCCTCCCGTAGTTTTTTCAAAACAAAAAAGCCATCCGCCGGTTGGCTGACAGCTTTTCCATTTCATTTCATTAGTGGAGCTGGCGGGAGTCGAACCCGCGTCCAAACGAGGAAGCAATATGCTTTCTACATGCTTAGCCCCGACTTGGTTTTCGGGTAAACACCGGATCAGGGCCACCAATGTTTACCTTAGCTCTTTAAATTTTGCCGGGATGGCAGAGCAACACCCCAACTAGCCCCAATTTACCTGCACCGCCGGTTCGGGCCGCCTTAGGGCATGGCACCCGGGCGATGTCTTGTCCCAATGCCTTGCACCGGGATTAAGCAGTTAACCTACTGTTATTCGGTTACGCAGCAAGAGCGTAGTTTTCTTCGCCAATTATAAATATGAACATTATTTTTTACAGGTCAATATCCAAAACCCGGCATGCTTACATACCTCTTCTACCCGCTGTCAAAACCAGTCAGCCCCAAAGAGGGAGTGCAAATTTACAAAATATTAACGGAATATTGTATCATTGGGTTTACGTAAATCCATCTACAATGGTTTTAGAGGCCCCTTTAAATATGAAATGGGAATATATCAACGTCAACAACGGAAATACTTTTCCCAAGTGGTATATTTGAACAGATTATTGATAAATTTAGCAGGTAATTTTAGGAGGCCATTTAAACAGCCTCTTCCCCCGTTTAAACTTGGTTAATATGAAGATCGGGATACTTAGGGAAACACGCAGGTGGAAAGACAGGCGGGCAGCCATTACTCCGGCAACTGCAAGAGAAATTATGAAACGGTGGCCCGGAATTGAAATTTATGCCCAGCCTTCTGACACAAGGGTCTTTAAAGAAGGTGAATACATCGAAGCAGGGGTTAAAATAACTGACAGCCTCTCGCATTGCGACATATTGTTTGGGGTAAAAGAGGTTGCTGAAGAAGCGTTAATACCCGGGAAAACATACATAATTTTTGCACATGTAGCGAAGAAGCAGGAGCATAACCGGGCATTCTTCCGGGAAATGGCTCGTAAAAAGATAACCTTGCTGGATTATGAATATTTTACAAAAAAGAATGGGGCGCGGGTTGTCGCTTTCGGGCATTGGGCAGGTGTTGTGGGGGCTTATTATGCTATAATGGGAATAATGAAACGGTTTGCAAATGTTGAAATACCGCACCCCTCTACATTTTATGATGCCGGCGAATTAAACCGGTTTTTGAAGACTTTTAAGATTCCGCCACTCAGGGTAGTTATCACCGGCGATGGACGGGTAGGGCAGGGGGCTGCATCGGTACTTAAAGCACATGGTATCAGGCAGGTTTCTTCGGAAGAGTTTCTGACAAACGATTTTAGCGAGGCTGTATTTTGCATGTTGCCCTTTTTCGACTATGTTAAGCCAAAGGATGAAAAGGTAGCAGGTTACAACGATTTTTTTACAATGCCTGGCGAGTTTGAATCGACTTTTATTCCTTATACGCAAAAAGCCGATGTTCATATCCCCTGCCATTTCTGGGATCCGGCATCGCCAATTTTCTTTTCAAAAGAAGACATGCAAAAGCCCTGGTTTAAAATAAGGCTTGTTGCCGATATTAGTTGCGATGTGCCCGGGCCGGTTGCTTCAACGATCCGTACATCCACTCACGGCCAACCTTTTTACGATGTTGATAAAAACTCACTAAAAGAAAAGGAAGCATTCTCGGGGAAAGATAATATTACCGTTGTGGCTGTAGATAATCTGCCGACAGCATTGCCTTTAAATGCATCGGAGGCATTTGCCAGCAATTTGCTTGAAAATGTATTCCCATACCTGTTTGGGAATGATAGCGAAGGAGTGGTGGAGCGGGCAACAATATTAAGGGATGGGGAATTAACTAAACGATACAAATACCTTGAAGATTTTTTGAAAGGGTAAACGATTCCTTTATTCCCCCCAATCACCTTGGGTCATCCCGGGTGTTAAAGCAACCTTCCTTACTTCATGGGTGTCGACCTCCAGTAATTCATCTTTTTCAGGGTCGTTAGTAACCCCGAAATAGATATTGTAAATGACTCCAATGGGGACCAGTATTTTAGATTTCTTTTCAGGGGGGATACGGATATCCATGAAGTCGCAGTAATCTTCATTATCCCATGTGGCATCGGTAAGCATATTTACATACATCGTATCGGATGCCGTGTTGATTAGTTTAAACCGTTTAAATCTTTGCCCTTGCGGGAAATATATGGCATCGCTTTCTGTAGCCGATGAAAAAATAAGTGAGCCGATGGTAAGAAGCACATCTATAACCACACCCCCCGACCTGCTTGCTCGTAACTCCTTTTGACGCTTGTAGCTTGAGCTGTCGTTTATGTAACGGGGGGAACTGCACGATAACAGGGCTGCTATAAAAAAGATTAGTAAAAAAAACGGTTTGGTTTTCATGGTTTCATTCTCAAACAATAATTATACCAGCTAAAGATAATAAACTATTAGACAGCTTCTGAGGGCAATATTTCTTTATTTACGGCTTAATATAAAAGGCGTTCACAACGTAAAGATACCAAAAACGGATATTTCAAAAATAAATAATGAGGGTTTTTATCGATGTTAACGTGATCATTTCAGTATTGAATAAAGAATACCCTCTTTTTTCAAATGCTGCGCGAGTGTTAAGCCTTAACAATACTAAGGGTGTCCAGCTTTTTACTTCTCCGCTTTCCTCCGTTATTTTTATTTTCCGTAGCTACGGCTATGCAAAAGAAAAATGCCTTGGCAAAAAAAAAAATTTAAATCCCACCGTTATACAATTTCAATTGTTATAAAGTCTATTGTAAAATGTTTTTAATAAAAAGGCCGCACCTTTTTGGTGCGGCCTTTCAAAAATATAATGAATTGTTTTTTATTCTTTTACTTTTCCCTCAACTATTGAATAATCCATAGCAGCCATGCGTTTGTATGAAGCCAGCCTCCATTTTGCATTCTCTTCTGCGGCTTTGAATAGTTCATCAGCAGCTTCGGGGAATGATTTTCTCAATGACGTATAGCGTACCTCCCCACTCAGGAACTCCTGGAATTTACTCCAGTCAGGCTCTTTCGAGTCGAGTTGGAACGGGTTCTTACCTTCTTTTTCAAGGAGCGGGTTAAAACGGTACAAGTGCCAGTAGCCCGATTCAACAGCCCGTTTTTCTTCGTCCTGCGATTTACCCATGCCTGCACGTAACCCGTGGTTGATACACGGAGAGTAGGCAATTATCAGTGATGGCCCGGGGAAGGCTTCTGCTTCTTTCACAGTTTTGAGATATTGCGACTGGTTCGCCCCCATAGCTACCTGTGCAACATAAACATATCCGTATGACATCATCATTACACCAAGGTCTTTTTTCCGTATTTTTTTACCCGATGCGGCAAATTTAGCAACGGCTCCAACCGGTGTTGCCTTTGATGACTGCCCGCCGGTATTTGAATAAACTTCGGTATCCATTACCAAAACATTTAGATCCTGCCCTGAAGCCATAACATGGTCAAGCCCGCCGTAGCCAATATCGTATGCCCATCCGTCACCTCCAAATACCCATATTGATTTTTTAACAAGGTACTGTTTTAATTGGGCTATATCTTTAGCATATTGGCTGTTGCTTTTTGAGATAACATCAATTACTTTTGCTGAAGCAATTATCGAATCCCGGGCATTGTCCATACTTCCAATCCATTCGGCAAAAACCTCTTTTTCTTCAGCAGAAGCACCATTGTTCATTGCATCAGACATGATCATTGCAATACGGCCGCGTTGGGCTGCAATACCTTCTGCCATACCATACCCGTACTCTGCATTGTCTTCGAACAGTGAATTGGCCCAGGCCGGACCGTGCCCTGAATCGTTATGTTTGCAATAAGGGGTTGACGGCGCCGACCCGCCGTATATCGAAGAACAGCCGGTAGCATTAGCAACCATCATCCTTTCGCCGTACAACTGTGTGACCAGTTTGATGTACGGGGTTTCGCCACAACCGGCGCAAGCTCCTGAGAACTCGAACAATGGCTGTGCAAATTGTGAGTTTTTGACCGATTTATTCTTGTCTACAACAGTTTCTTTTACGGTTACATTAGCCACCATGTAATCCCAGCGTTCTACTTCTGCACGTTGAGAATCCAGAGGTTTCATTTCCAGTGCTTTTGTTTTTGCCGGGCAAACATCGGCACAGTTCCCGCAACCGGTACAGTCGAGCACACTAACCTGTATGCGGAAATTAAGCCCGCCAAACATTTTAGCAGGGGTAGCTACCCTTGTTTCGGTACCATCGGGTGCCTTAGCAACCTCTTCTTCTGTCAACAGGAATGGGCGGATGGCAGCATGTGGGCACACATAAGCACATTGGTTGCATTGAATACAGTTTTCAGGAACCCATTCAGGGACATTTACTGCAATGCCGCGTTTTTCGTATTGTGCAGTCCCCTGCTCAAAAGTACCATCTTCGGCTCCTACAAATGTTGAAACAGGCAGGTCGTCTCCTTTTTGCGCATTAATTACATCTACAATATTTGTAATATATTCCGGGCGGCCGGCAGCCGTGTCGCTACTGTTTCCTGCCAGTTCCTTCCATTCGGCAGGTACTTCTACCTTATGCACGTGGATACCACCGGCTTCAACAGCTGCAAAGTTCATATTTACTATATGCTCGCCTTTACGCCCATACGATTTTACAATAGCTTTTTTCATTTCATCAATAGCCATTTCGTAAGGGATAACTTCAGTAATTTTGAAGAAAGCCGATTGCATAATGGTATTAGTACGTGTTCCCAGCCCTATTTCTTCACCCAGTTTTGTGCCGTTGATGATATAGAAATTGATTTCGTTTTCGGCAAGGTACTTTTTCATTGTATCGGGAAGGCGCTTTTTAGTCCCTTCTTCATCCCATATTGAGTTAAGCAGGAATGAGCCTCCTTTTTTCAGCCCTTTTAACACATCGTATTGATGAATGTATGCCGGTACGTGGCAGGCTACAAAGTCGGGCGTAAGTACCAGGTAGGTCGATTTTATCTGTTTGTCGCCAAAACGGAGGTGCGAACAGGTAAAACCACCCGATTTTTTTGAGTCGTATTGGAAGTAACCCTGGCAAAACTTATCTGTCGCCTCGCCAATAATTTTGATGGAGTTTTTGTTTGCCCCAACGGTCCCGTCTGAACCCAGTCCATAAAATTTTGCCTGGTAAGTCCCTTCCGGAGAAACATTTATTTCTTCTTTTAATGGCAACGACTTGAATGTAACATCGTCAACAATACCAATAGTGAAATCATTTTTAGGTTCTGCCATCTCCAGGTTTTCGTAAACCGAAATGATTTGTGATGGCGTTGTATCTTTTGACCCTAATCCGTAGCGGCCTCCGACAACCACCGGGGCATTTTCTTTTCCGTAAAACAATGATTTTACATCGAGGTATAAAGGTTCGCCGGTTGCTCCCGGTTCTTTGGCACGGTCGAGGACAGCAATACGTTTTACTGATTTTGGTAAAACATTTAAGAAATATTTTACTGAAAACGGACGGAAAAGGTGTACCGTTAATAAACCGGTTTTCCCCCCTTTTGCAGCTAAGTAATCAATGGTTTCGCGGATGGTTTCTGTTACCGACCCCATTGCAATTATAATATTCTCAGCATCACTGGCTCCGTAATAGGTAAACGGGTGATACTCCCTGCCTGTAATTTTTTTGATTTCCTGCATGTAGTTTTCTACAATATCAGGTACCGCATCGTAAAATTTATTGGCTGATTCTTTTGCCTGGAAGAAAACATCCGGGTTTTGTGCTGTCCCACGGGTTACAGGGTGCTCCGGGTTTAGTGCCCGGTCCCTGAATTCCTGTAGTTTCTCCATGTCTAACAAAGGCTTTATATCTTCCATGTCGATAGTTTCAACCTTTTGCACCTCATGTGATGTGCGGAACCCGTCAAAAAAAGCAAGGAAAGGGACTCTTGATTTAATTGTTGCAAGGTGTGAGATTCCGGCAAGGTCCATCTCTTCCTGTACCGAACCCGCAGCCAACATGGCAAAACCTGTTTGGCGGGCAGCGTAAATATCGCTGTGGTCGCCAAAAATCGACAGTGCATGGCCTGCAACAGCACGGGCACTAACGTGGAATACCGTTGGGAGCAACTCCCCTGCTATTTTATACATATTGGGTATCATTAAGAGAAGCCCCTGAGATGCCGTATATGTTGAGGTTAATGCCCCTGATTGTAATGCCCCATGAACTGCTCCTGCCGCTCCCCCTTCGCTTTGCATCTCCGCTAATCTTACCGGGCGCCCAAACATGTTCTTTTTGCCAAATGCCGCCCATTCGTCAACATACTCCGCCATTGTTGATGAAGGTGTTATGGGGTAAATACATGCTACTTCGCTAAACATATAACTCATATATGCTGCTGCATAGTTCCCGTCACATGTGGTGAATTTTTTTTGTTTTGCCATTATTAAAATTTTTGATACTCGTTTTATAATTATTTTTTACGCTTTATAAATTGTTATTAGTCATTTAGTATAAGAACCCGAATAGCCATAAAGGTATCTTATTCCCTCTTCCTACCTCGATCATATCCGAAGCCCCGTAGGTGTCACCTTTGGGTTTGATTTTTTTCCCTCCTACAATGAATTCATATTTATTATTGACAAGGAAATCTGCATTAACCGAGGTGTTTACTTTATTCTGATACCCAACCTGATTGAAAAAGAAGGTATGCCGGAGATTCAGGTTTTTCATATTATTTGGGGCAACAGCATACAATATATTGGTATTATGCATGTATATTTTATCAGGTTTTTTCATTTGGTCCAAACTATCATCCCCGTTGCTATACAGTAAGTTTATCAACTTTGCATTTTTCAGGTAGCGCAGGTAATTCATTATGGTAGCTCGTGATGTTTCAACAGATGCCGCTAATTTACTAACATTTGGTGTAAATGGTGTTTGCGTAGCTATGATGTGCAACAGTTTTCTGAGTTTTGACAAATATTTTAATTCAATCTGGTTCAGGTAGGGGATATCAATTTCAAGTGCCAGGTTGATATTCTTCAACAATTTGATATTAAAGAAACTTGACTCGGTCATAAAATAGGGGAAATACCCTGTTTGAAGGTACTGGTTGAAATATGCCAAAGGTTTGATCCTGGCTACTACCTCTTGCGATATCTGAGTATGGTTAGTTATGATTTCTTCCAAATCGTATACCCTGAAGTTAAGGCTCGAATTGTAATTCAGGAATTCGCGGAAAGACAACCCTTCAAGGTGGTACATAGTTGTAATTCCCTGTAGGTCGTTGTTCCCATCAACAACGCGTAGGACGGGGGAGGAGGTAAACACAATTTTCAGGTCTGGTATCTGGTCGTAACACATCCTGAGTTCCGATGACCAGTCGGGGTATTTTTGAATCTGGTCGAGGAATAAAACTTTTCCGCCACGTTTTGAGAATTCATCTGCGAATGAGAAAATCTTCCGCTTGGTAAAATAAAAGTTATTCAGGTTGAGGAACAATACGGATTCATTGCCCGGGTACTCCTTTTTTATATAGTCAAGTATAAAAGACGTTTTACCAACACCCCTGAACCCTTTAATACAAATTAACCTTTGCGACCAGTCGATTTGTTTCAACAATTCTCTTGAAAGCGAGAACTCCCGGCTTTTAAGTAATGAATTATGTGTGTTCTTAAAAAACTCCATATTGAGGTATTAAGCCACAAAAATAATCAGTTTTTCCGATATATTGCCACCTGGGGATTGCAAAACTGCCGATTAGTTGCAATTTATAACTTGTAAAGATAAGCATGTATTGATATTCCCCCTGAAAAGCACTCATAAAAAAAGGCGGATTGTTGACCAACCAGCCTTTAAGTTTATGCTTTACCAACCCTACCGGTCGCTGTTCATCGAGATCAAGAATTCTTCGATTGATTCTGTTTTCATTAACCTGTCGCGCATAAAATCCATTGCTTCCAATGAATTCATCCCGCCAAGGTAATGCCTCAGTATCCATATTTTGTTGAGTACATCTTTGGATAATAAAAGGTCTTCGCGCCGTGTACTTGAAGCAGGGATATCTACCGAAGGGAATATACGTTTGTTCGAAAGTTTCCGGTCGAGCTGAAGCTCCATGTTACCGGTCCCTTTAAATTCTTCAAAGATCACATCGTCCATTTTCGAACCGGTTTCGGTCAGGGCTGTTGAAATAATGGTAAGCGAACCTCCTTCTTCAATATTCCTTGCCGCCCCGAAGAATCGCTTTGGCTTATGTAGTGCGTTTGCATCTACACCGCCCGAAAGTACTTTGCCTGAAGCAGGTTGCACAGTGTTGTATGCACGTGCCAACCGGGTAATGGAGTCAAGTAGTATTACTACATCGTGGCCGCATTCAACCAATCTTTTTGCTTTCTCAAGCACGATATTGGCAACCCTCACATGCTTTTCGGCAGGCTCGTCGAAGGTTGAAGCAATGACTTCGGCATTAACGCTTCGTGCCATATCCGTAACTTCTTCAGGGCGTTCATCGATAAGCAATACTATCATGTATACCTCCGGGTGGTTGGCGGCGATAGCGTTTGCTATTTCCTTAAGCAATACTGTTTTCCCTGTTTTCGGCTGTGCTACAATTAAACCCCGCTGCCCTTTCCCAATAGGGGCAAACAGGTCAATTATCCGTGTTGAGATATTGTCGTGCCCATTTCCTGTCAATTCAAATTTTTCATTCGGGAACAGGGGTGTTAGATGGTCGAACGGTACGCGGTCTCTTATATAACTAGGCGTACGGCCATTGATTTCGATTACTTTAATCAGGGGGAAATATTTTTCGCCTTCTTTTGGGGGCCTGATTGACCCTTTTACCGTATCGCCTGTTTTCAACCCAAATAGTTTAATCTGCGATTGAGAAACATAGATGTCGTCGGGTGAGTTGAGGTAATTATAATCGGCTGAACGGAGGAAGCCGTAGCCATCGGCCATAATTTCCAAAACGCCGGAATTTGAGATTATCCCGTCAAACTCATACGGTTTCTCCTGCTTTTTGCCGTTTTGTTTCTCGTACTGCTGCCTGACGTGCCGTTGCTGATTATTGTCTTTTCGTGGTTGGCTCTCACCATGAATATTCTTTTTTTGATCTTTGTTTTCTTTTTTTACCTCGGTTTGAGTATCAACAACCACCTTTTGTTCTGCTTTTTGTTTTGGTTTTTCTGCAACTGTTTCTGGTTGAGGTATTTCTTTATTTTGCACCTTTTCACGGTTGAACTCTTTAATAATAGCTTTTATCTGGTCTTGCCGTGACAGGCTTTTTTTCTCCAGGATGTCAGGTTGCTTTTGAGCTGCCCCGCCTTTATCTTTTTTATATACGACTTCGTGCTTTTCCCTACGCGGGCGCTTTATCTTTTTTAGTTTCTCTTCGCTAACTGCATCGCCTGCTTTATCCTTTTTAGGGGGGTCGTCTTTTTTTGTATCCTGGCTTTTACGCAATCGTTGTATTAACGACCGGTCGTCTTTTTTTTCGTTTTTGCTTTTATCTGGTTGTTGGCTCTTACTTTCAGCCTCCAGGATTGCCTGTGTATCAAGAATTTTGTAGATCAGGTCTTGTTTTTTATATGACTCGGCTCTTTTAATCTTTAACTCTTTTGCAATATCCTTCAATTCAGGTACTAACTTTTTATTCAGTTCTAAAATATCGTACATAGTTTAATAAAATTATATTTTCCGATAGATAATTATAAATCCAATGAAATAATAAAAATGGAACAAAATGAGGCAGCTGGATTTTTTATGAATTCGGGCTGCAATTATAGCTAAATAGTTGTAATAAACCAAGCGTTCAAGATTCTTTTTAATATAGCTATATCTGGCAAAGGTAAAAAAAATGATGAAGAAATGCAAAAATTTGATTTCAAGGCCTTTAGGGCAGGGTAGGTTAAGCAGTGGATTTTAAAAGTGAAAAATATAATAATTTATTTGTAATTTTTTCTTAATCTCCTGTTAAGATTAGTATCTTAGAGCTGTTTAGAAAAACCCAAACATAGGCTTTTTGCTTATGTGAATATTTATTATTATTCAATGAGGCAATTAAAAATAACAAAGCAGGTTACAAACAGGGATACAATTTCGCTTGATAAGTATTTGCACGAAATTGGGAAGGTCGAATTATTGTCTGCAGAAATGGAGGTAGAACTGGCAAAAAGGATTCGTGCCGGAGACCAAAAGGCCCTGGAGATCTTTATAAAAGCTAACCTGCGATTTGTTGTTTCTGTATCGAAACAATACCAAAATCAAGGCTTAAGCCTTCCCGATTTGATTAACGAGGGCAACCTGGGGTTAATAAAAGCCGCCCAGCGTTTTGATGAAACACGCGGTTTTAAATTTATATCGTATGCGGTTTGGTGGATACGCCAGTCTATTTTACAGGCATTGGCAGAACAGGCACGGATTGTAAGGCTGCCTTTAAACAAAATTGGCTCTATAAATAAAATCAATAAAACATTTTCAAAGCTGGAACAGCAATTCCAGCGCGAGCCAACACTGGACGAGGTAGCGCAAATGCTTGAAACCAAGCCCGAATTGGTAGAGGATTCGTTGAATGTTTCCAGTATTCATATTTCTATGGATGCCCCACTGAAAGACGAGGAAGGCAATAACATGTACGATGTTATGCTTAATAATGATTCGCCGAGTCCTGACAATGAGCTGATATCGAACTCTTTACGAAAAGAGATTGAACGGTCGCTGGCAACACTGGCCGAACGTGAAGCAGATATATTAAGGTATTACTTTGGATTAAACAACAACTATCCTCATACCCTGGAGGAAATAGGCGATGAATTTGGGTTGACCCGCGAGCGTGTAAGGCAGATTAAAGAAAAAGCTATCAAAAAGCTAAAAAATAATTATAGGAACCGTTTGTTAAAGAGCTATCTTGGACGTTAAGCACCCTTCTATATGAAACGATTAATTGCACCCTCTATTTTGTCGGCCGACTTTAATAACCTTGGGAAAGATGTTGAGATGCTGAATAAAAGTGAAGCCGACTGGATACATTGCGATATTATGGATGGTATTTTTGTCCCGAATATATCATTTGGTATCCCGGTTGTTGAAGCGGTACATAAAATCGCCCAAAAGCCATTGGATGTCCATCTGATGATCGTTGAGCCGGATAAGTATATTGCTCCTTTTAAGGAGGCCGGGGCCTCAATAATTACCGTACACTACGAAGTATGCACCCATTTGAGCCGCACAATCCAGCAAATCAAAGCTTTAGGTATTGGTGCCAGTGTTTGTTTAAACCCCCATACCCCCGTTGCCCTGTTAGAAGATATTATTTCCGAACTGGATATGGTTTTACTTATGTCGGTAAACCCCGGGTTTGGCGGGCAGGAATTCATTGAAAATACTTACAGGAAGGTAAGCCGGTTGAGGGATATGATCGATAAAATCGGCAGCGGCTGTTTAATCGAAGTCGATGGGGGCGTTAACCTGGAAACCGGGCGGAAATTATTTAATGAGGGGGCAAATGTTTTGGTTGCCGGGAGTTTTGTGTTTAATGCCGAAAACCAGAATGAAACTATCCTGAAGTTGAAGAACCTGGCCTGAGAATGGGTAACTCCCATATCAGGAGGGGTTGCTTACACCAGTAATTCTATATCCGGGCAGAGCTATCCGTTTTGACGTTTTCAGGGATGGTACAGTTGCTGTTAATATGTAACGCAGTATCTCTCATTATACATTCGGCAGTACATTTGCTACAACCTTTCCCTACACTTGTATTCTTTGCATGGGTATCTTTTTTCTTTGTTTTGAGGATCCCGGAAACCCTTATCCCTGCCCAAACAAATGCAGCTCCAATAATGATATATGTTAATATTTCCTGAATCATATTGTTGTAACAAATATGTATTACTTTTAGTTTATATGAGCATACAGCCCACCTGGTAAACGGCAAGTGCTGCCAGCCATGCAAGGGCTGTTGTGTAAAATACGGTGAACATTGCCCATTTCCAGTGCCCCGATTCATTTTTGATGGTTGCGATAACACCTATACAGGGGAAATAGATCAATATAAAAATGAGGAATGCAAGTGCTGAAGCATTATTAAATACCCTGTTGCCCGAGTATTCCCCGTAAGTATAAACTTCATTTCTTAATTTGTTTTGTAAGTTAACGGTATTAGCTTTCCCCGATTGATACAAAACACCCATTGTGCTTACAATAACCTCTTTTGCAGGGAGGCCTGCCAAAAGGCTGATACTCATTTTCCAGTCGAACCCCAGAGGCTGCATCGCCGGCTGGATAAAACCCCCTATCCTCCCTAAGTAGGAGTTAACAAGCCTGTCGGCTTCCATTGCACGGTAAACCGATTGCCTGGCAGCCTCTTTTTCATCGTTATTCCTGAAGTTATTTGACTCGATTTTTTTTATCCGGGCTTTAAACTCAGCCGATTTTTCAGTTTCCCGGGGGAAATATTCCAAAGCCCAGACAATAATTACTCCAATAAGGATAACACCACCTATTTTTTTCAGGTAATGGTGTGTTTTGTCCCACATGTGGTACAGGATATTCCGTAATGTTGGCATCCGGTATGCCGGCAACTCCATTACAAAAGGGGTCTCTTTGTTCCTGAAGATAGTTTTGTTGAGTAACTGAGCCGTTAAAAAAGCAATAGCGATACCAATTAAATATATCCCGGCAAGGTAAAGGGCCTGGTATTTTTGGAAAAAAGCGGAAATAATAAGGATATAGACCGGTAACCTTGCACTGCACGACATAAAAGGGATAATGAGCATTGTAAGTATCCTGTCCCCCTTGTTGCGGAGCGTCCTTGTGGCTAATATCGCAGGGACATTGCAGCCAAATCCCATGATCAATGGGATAAACGAACGGCCGTGCAACCCGAAACGGTGCATAATTTTATCCATAATAAAAGCTGCACGTGCCATATAACCGGTGCCTTCTAAAAGAGAGATAAAGAAAAACAAAATCAATATATTCGGGAGGAAAACAAGTACGCTCCCCGTGCCGCTTATTATTCCATTCACCAGCAGGTCCCTAAGCATCCCTTCTCCTAATATTGATGAAACAAACCCTGCTAATTGCGCAATCCCCATATCAATCCAGTTCATGGGGTATACCCCCAGTTTAAAGGTGGCATAAAAAACCAAAACCAGTAACAGTATGAAGATGGGGAATCCCCAAACCTGGTGGGTAAGCAAATGGTCAATCTTTTCCGACCGGGTTTTAAGTACCTGCCCGGGTTGGTTGAATGTTTCTTTTAATGCTCCTGCTATAAACCCGTATTTTGCATCGGTGATTATCGACTCACTGTCCTCATTCTCAAGCAACTCGATTCGCTTAATTTCTTTCTCGGTGATAGATTTGATCTCCTCGAAATTGGGGTATTTTGATAGGAGCTCATTTATTTGCTGGTCTTTTTCAAGTAGTTTTATGGCTATAAACCGGGATGATATCTTATCTGTTATAGGTTTGTTTTCTTGTATTCTTTTGCGTATCTGCCCAATTGACCTTTCAATTTCTTTTCCATAGTTGATATGGATATGCCGTGTAAATTCATCCTTCCCCTCGAATACCTCAATTACCTTGTTCATCAGCTTTTTTAGCCCGATACCTTTCGAACTGACAGTTGGTATAAATGGTATCCCAACAAGTTTAGCCAGGGAATTGTAGTTGGTCGAAAGGTTCTGTTCTTTCAGCTCATCGAACATGTTCAGGGCAACGACTACCCTCACGTCCATATCGATTAACTGGGTGGTTAGAAACAGGTTACGTTCAATATTTGATGCATCCAATACATTTATAATAATATCGGGGGTTTGTTCATAAATGAATTTCCGTACGTAAATCTCTTCTGAAGAATATGCTGTAAGGCTATAAGTCCCGGGAAGGTCGTAAAAGTTTAATGTATACCCTTTTAGCTTAAGCGAGGCTTTTTTTATATCAACCGTAACGCCACTGTAGTTGCCAACTTTTTCTTTTGCCCCTGAAATATAATTGTACAGGGTTGTTTTCCCACAATTCGGATTCCCAACCAGGGCGATATTGATGGTTTTATTCCCGGCGTTTACCTCGTTGGGGGTAATATTACGGTTGATAACACCTAAATAATTGCTTGTGGCGGGTTTCTTGAAATCTTTTATAGGGATTACCTCAATCAGCTCTGCCTCCGAATGGCGCAGGGATATGTTGTAATTCAGTATTTTATATTCAATGGGGCCATTAAAAGGCGTTTTATTAAGCACTCTTACCTGCTTGCCTTTTATAAACCCCATTTCGTTTATCCGCTTTCGGAACGAACCATGCCCCAGTACTTTGGTAATTACTACCGTCTCCTTATTTTTTATATCACTTAGTTTCAACCTACGGGAATCCTTTTTTATATTTAAATCAAATAAAAATTAGAGTGCAAATATATTTTAAAATCAAATCATAAAAAAAATCTTTGTAGTATCTTTTGCGATTATCAGTCAAAATAATTTCTTTAGCGTATAAATATAGATAAAATGGAAGATGATTTTCTTTTTGATAAAATAGAGCAGGTTTTCGGAGATATCCCTGAAAACTTTAATATCCTGGAAGAACAAATAGATATTGATGTACAGCTTGACTATTTCAAATATTCAAAGGAGTTGCAGCACCGCGGGGATAACGAGTATTACCTTGCAAAGAAAGATGTATTGTTTGGAGAGGAGGCAGGGATAGAGGAAAAAAAGGAAATCCTTACCGGTTTAGCGTCTCTTTCAGAAGTAGATTCATTCCGTACGATTGAAAAGTACAACACTTCTCCTGATGAGGAATTGAAACAATGGGCAATACTGGCACTTCAGGAAAGCCGCATGTTGTTGAAAAGTTCGTTATTGGACGAGCAGCAGGTTTTTATCTCCACCGGGCTTGGCGGGAAAGGGCAAAAACTGAGGTATTTTGCAGTTTTTATCAATATCCGAAAAGAGCAGAAGTTGAGTAAAATACAGCAAAAGGTACTTTTTAATGAACTTTCGGACCTGCTTGACAAAAATGACGGCGAAGTTGAAGAGATTAGTTTTTGGGCAGGCTACACCATTGCAATGGTTGTTTTACCGCTTATGGCGCCATTGAAAGAGATTTTCGAGGATGTTATTGCCGAAAGCAATCAATATGGGAATTTCCTTAGTGAGGATATTTTGATTACCAATGTTAAAAAGCTCTCAAAGGAAGAGATATTTAAGGTTATAGAGGAAAAGAAGGATTTAGGACTTGAATATGATGAATAATACGGTAAATGTTGCCATTCAGGTTTTGCCTGAATCGACTAAAAAAGGTAAATACGAACTGGTTGATGAAGCCATAAAAGTAATTGCTGCCTCCGGGTTTAACTATAAGGTATGCCCGTTTGAAACAGTTGTGGAATGTACATTGGACGAAGCATTGGCGTTGGTGGAAGAAATACATATAGCTTGTGGTTTGGCCGGGGCTGAAAAAATGTTGACTTACCTTAAAATACAGGTGGATTTTAATAGTAGTGTGGCCATTAAAGACAAAATGGAAAAGTACGAATAAGACTATTTTCATTATTAGCGTTGCCAGTTAGGAAATATATTTTAAATTTGCACCGCTTAAATAAAGGACCCGTAGCATAATTGGATAGTGCACCTGACTACGGATCAGGAGGTTGGGGGTTCGAGTCCCTTCGGGTTCACAATTAAAGGGCGCAAATAGTTGATTCATAGCTGTTTGCGCCCTTTTGCTCTGGGTGTTCCCGGGTCAGGGTTACACAAAATACTAATGTGATGAGGCATCTCAGCAGGTTTTGCCTGGGCCGGAAAGCCGGTTATTTTTTCTTATAAGTTGGGCGTACAAAGGAAGCCCCATTAAAACAACTTCGAAGTTAAAAATGATTATAAACAATTGCTAATATCCTTTTTTCACCTGCCCTTGCGTTTTCCAGGATAGATTCAGCCTCCTGGAATACTTTATCAAGGAAAGGCAGGCCGTCAAATCCTTTGGCATTTATTTTTATATTCAAATATGCTCCTTCAACAGCAGCCCTTGCACATAAAGCACCAACTCCTGCATCGGAAACAGAATTCGGATTACCTGTTTCAGCCATTGCTTTCATTACAGCCATAGACCCCAATGATAGTCTCATTACCTTTAGCGGAACCTCAATAGCATATCTTGTAGCTTCGGCAATTGCTTGCCTGCGCTTGGCTTTCTCTGTATCGGTTGATTTTGGCAGCCCTGATGCTGCCATAATATTTTTAAATGCCTGCGTATCTTCATCAACGCATTTTAAAAGTGCATCGTGGTAATATTTCCCTTTTTCTGCCCAATCTGAAAACTCTTCCCAACGGCTACCCCATCCGCGTTTATTAGCCGAAAGGTTGGCCACCATTGTCCCCAAAGCAGCTCCCACGGAGCCTATGTAAGCCGAAACAGAACCTCCCCCCGGCGCAGGCGATTCAGAGGCTGTTTCATTGACAAACTCTTTCAAACCCATATTAATTAATTTTCCCTGTGCAGGGCCTTCAATTAGGTACTCAATAATTCTTTCCTCCGGGTTGAATGGGGCTAACTCGTCCAGCCCCAGCGACTTAACCGCTATTTTAATGACCTCTTCATCGGCAATGCCTACCGAACGCTTTTGTTTTTTGAGGAAATACCTGCCCGCATCCAGCATGGCACTCAACGGTATTACGCCAACCAACTCGGACCCGGTAACCCTGACCCCTCTTAACCTTGCTTTCTCACATACCTCATCGAATGCAATGTGGACAGGGGTTACGGTGATATCGGCCAGGTTCATCGAAATTTGTGCTATGCCATATTCTTTGATGTACCATCCTATTGCCCTCACTTTTTTGAGTGTCCCGGGGATCCTGGCGGGTTCGCCGTTTTCATCTTTCACAACCTCCCCGGTTACCGGGTCGCCTGCACGTTTGATACGCCCGGCCTCCCTTACATCAAACGCTATGGCATTTGCCCTGCGTGTTGAAGTAGTATTAAGGTTGATATTGTACGCTACCAGGAAATTCCTTGCCCCAATGGCAATAGCCCCCGACTTAGCCACGCTTGCCGACCATACGGAAGGCCCAAAATCGGGCTTCCACTCTTTGGAGGCAATCCTTTCTTTCAGGGCCTCATATTCCCCCGACCGGCAATTGGCAAGGCTCTGCCTGTTTACATTCTTTGCTGCAAACTCGTAACAATACACCGGAATGCCTAACCCTCTTCCTACCCTCTCAGCCAGTTTATTAGCGTATTCAACAGTTTCTTCCATACTGATGTTGGCAATGGGTACCAACGGGCATACATCGGTGGCGCCAAAACGCGGATGTTCGCCTTTATGCTGTGCCATATCAATTAACTCCGAAGCTTTTTTAATTCCTCTGTATGCAGCTTCAACGACATCATCGGGAGGGCCTACAAAAGTTACAACCGTGCGGTTGGTAGCCTTGCCGGGGTCGACATTCAATAATTTAATCCCCCCGGCACTTTCAATTGCATTGGTAATCTCTTTTATTATTTGCTGATTATTCCCCTCCGAGAAATTAGGCACGCATTCGATTATCTTTTCCATAATTCAGAATGTTTGTATTTCTCCGTTTAAAATAACAGTTTCAATTAAATTTGAACCAAACATATAAGGGATAGTTGAATAACCGGGAATTTCACTGGTAATAAAAACGTTAGCCAGTTTCCCTTTTGCGATACTCCCCACCTGGTTACTCAACCCCATTGCATAGGCTGCATTCAGAGTAGTGGCATTAATTACTTCCTCGGGTAACATTTTGTACCTGATGCAGCCAAGCGATGAAATAAAGCTCATGTTTCCCGAAGGCGACGACCCCGGGTTAAAATCGGAAGCCAGGGCAACCGGCAAGCCGGCATCAATTATTTTCCTTACAGGAGACAGTGGCATACCCAGGAAAAAAGCTGCCCCCGGAAGGATGGTTGGCATTGTATCTGAGCCTTTCAGTACCGCAATTTCTTCATCGCCTGTAAACTCCAGGTGGTCGACCGAAAGGGCATTGCATTTTACCCCAACCTGTATACCGCCTGAATAATCGAGCTCATTTGCATGGATTTTAGGTTTTAGCCCATATTTTACCCCTGCCATCAAAATCCGCTCCGTATCGTCAGGGGAGAAAAACCCCTTGTCGCAAAAAACATCAATAAAATCAGCCATACCTTCACCGGCAACTTGCGGAATCATCTCATTTATTACCAAATCGACATATTCAGGAACCCTTGATTTGTATTCCTGTGGAATTGCATGTGCCCCAAGGAAAGTGGCTCTGACTGTTATAGGAGTTGTCTCTTTGATCCATTTAACCACCCTCAGCATTTTAAGTTCATCATCAGTATTCAACCCATAACCACTTTTTATCTCGATAGCGCCTGTCCCCAACCGGATAACCTCCACCACCCTGTTTATAGCCTGGTGGTAAAGTTCTTCAGCAGAGCTTTCGTGTAGCAACTTAGCCGAATTTAATATCCCCCCGCCACGCCTGGCGATTTCTTCGTATGACAACCCCTTGATCTTATCTACAAATTCTTTCTCGCGCCCCGAAGGGTAAACAATATGCGTATGCGAATCGCAGAATGAAGGGAACACCAACCTGCCGGAGCAATCTATTTCCATCAAAATATCATCATCCAGGTCAAGGCTTTTTAACCGGCTCATTGGACCGAAATCCTCAATCAGCTCATCTTTAATCATTAAAAAAGCATTTTTTACAGTCCTGAGTTTAGCCATCCCCGCCCCGGAGACCTTCTCAACAGGCTTATATTCAACCTGAACCAACTCTTTTATATTTTCCAATAGTAACCTCATACCTACTATTTTTAGTAATTCAATTAAAAGATACGAATTACTCTTCAAAACTATTTATAAATCTTTACTAAATTATTTATCGGTGTAGTGTCAAGCACAACCTTACAGGCTTTGGCTTATTTTTGCGCCTTAATTCATCAATCCCGATTGCCTTGGGGCTCAAAAACAAATTTTAAACAGTCTCTTAGCCAATTTTACTATTTTAGAAGTCCGGTAAAATTTCCGTTATGCTAAAAAAAGTACCACATACATTTGTTATTATTTTCTTCCTTATTGCTATCTCGGCAGTTTTAACATGGTTTATTCCCGGAGGTGAATTTGAACGAACCACTGTAACGGTAAATGGCGTAGAGCGCGAGGTAATTGACGGGCAATCGTTCCATTTTATTGAAAAGGAGTACCAAACGTGGCAAATCTTTTCAGCATTTTTCGATGGGTTTATAAATACGTCCCATATAATTGCTTTTATTTTAATTATAGGCGGGGCCTTTTGGATTATCAACGACAGCAGGTCTGTTGACATGGGCATTTTTTCATTTTTACAATTTTCAAAAAAACTGGAGCGTTTAAAACTAATCCGCCTGATAGGAGTAAACAACATCACCATGGTTATAATAATGCTCATTTTCAGCCTTTTTGGCGCCGTATTCGGCATGAGCGAAGAGACCATTGCATTCACCATAATATTTGTGCCACTTGCCATTTCTATGGGGTACGATTCAATAGTTGGGGTATCATTATGTTTTGTAGCTGCAGCTTTAGGATTTGCCGGAGCCATGTTAAATCCGTTCACTATCGGGATTGCGCAGGGGCTTTCCGGGCTTCCACTATTTTCCGGGATAGAATACAGGATTGTTTGTTGGCTGGTTATCAATGTTGTTGGTTTCACCTGGGTACTCAGGTATGCCAATAAAATAAAAAAACACCCAAAAGCTTCGCTGGTTTTTGAGGAAGATAATTACTGGCGTAGCAAAAGCACAAAAGATGGCTTTCAATTGGATTGTATAGTACCCAAAAGGGCATGGTTGACTTACCTGGTGTTAAGCCTGGTGTTGATTGGGTTCTCCATATCTTTCCCAATGTCGGTTTTAAGTTTTGGCAACAGTAAAGCCAGCCTTCCAGCTGTACCGGTAGCAACGGTTCTGTTTATTGTGGCCGGATTTTTCTCATTGGGTAAAACTGTGCATTATTTTATCCTGAATATGTTAAGCTTCACCATTATCTTCCTTATAATCGGAGTTATGGGCTACCAGTGGTACGTCAAAGAAATTGCAACCATTTTCATGGCACTGGGTGTTGCTTCGGGTGTTGCTTTTGGAAAAACAGCCAATGAAATAACCAAACTGTTTATTGAAGGGGCAAAAGATATCCTTCCGGCAGCAATGGTTGTAGGGCTGGCCGGAGGAATTATTGCAATACTGAGGGATGGTAAAATTATTGATACTATTTTATATGCTGTTTCACAGGGGATGAATGATTTTGGCAAAATCGGGTCAATTGCCACAATGTATTTTGTACAGTCGCTCCTCAATATATTTATACCGTCAGGATCGGGGCAAGCGGCAATTACAATCCCATTGATGTCGCAAATAGCCGATTTAATAGGAGTCTCAAGGCAGGCTGCAGTTATGGCATTCCAATTTGGCGATGGTTTCACCAATCTGATCACACCTACAGCAGGCGTATTAATCGGAGTCCTTGGCATAGCAAGGATCCCTTACGACAAATGGTTCAAATGGGTATGGCCGTTTATTTTAGTGCTGACTTTAACCGGCCTCCTCCTTCTAATCCCAACAGTAACCATGAAATTGAATGGTTTCTGAAGAAGTTACGTTTAAAATACCCCTATATTGCTCTATCCCTGTCGTTTAACCAATATAAATAAAATAAAAAAGCCCATCAAATAAATTGATGGGCAAATTTCTTTTTGTTATGCTGAATGGGATTACTCGTCAACAGAAATAGCCTCTACAGGGCAAACCTCTGCACATGAACCACAGTCGGTACAAAGCTCAGGGTCAATCACATAGATATCACCTTCAGAGATCGCGTCAACCGGGCATTCATCAATACAAGTTCCGCATGCAATACACTCATCAGAAATTTTGTATGCCATAACAGATTATTTTTAAATTAAACATGATCATCGCAGCAAATGTACAAAGTTTAACAAAAAATCAAAGTGCTAATCCTATTAATTTCTATGCTTTTATCAATCATTCATTTAATGCCCTAATCCTTAGCAATTTATCTGTATTCTTGTTGTTTACATTAATTTAATTCTACTTTGGCAGATTTAGCCTGAATAATTCACAAATTGCCCTATTGCGAGGCTGTAGCTATGGAATAAAAAGTAGCTGAAGTCCAATGGAATCAAGATGTTTCTCGTAGATTCCCAGTTTAATTTTAAAAAACAAAATTTAGGCAGCTTCTCAGGGTTTTGTATTTTATTTACCTTTGTTTGACTAAAACTGAAGGATATGAACGATAAAATCATACAAGTAATTACCAATATCATTGGCCTTCAGCCTGTACGGGTCAAAAATACCATTGAGCTTTTAAAGGAAGGGGCAACCATCCCGTTTATTTCGCGTTACCGGAAAGAACGCACCGGAAGCCTTGACGAGGTGCAGGTCGCACAAATAAAAGAGCAATTTGAAAAATATGAGGAGCTTGAAAAACGGAAGGCCACCATACTTAATACAATTGAGGGGCAGGGCAGCCTTACTGATGAATTAAAGCAACGAATTGAAGGTTGTTACAACCCGGCCGAACTGGAAGACATCTACCTCCCTTATAAGCCCAAAAGGAAAACAAAAGCTGCTATCGCCCGCAAAAAAGGGTTGGAGCCACTGGCTAAGGCCATCATGAAACAATTTGAAAAGGATCCTGAAGGAAGGGCTGAGCCGTTCCTGAACGGCCAGGTTGGTTCAGTTGAAGAAGCCCTTTCGGGAGCGCGTGATATTATAGCAGAATGGATAAATGAAAATGGGAAAGCCCGGAATATTGTACGGCGCAGTTTCGAAGCAGGTGCTGTCATTACCTCTAAACTGATTAAAGGTAAAGAAGAGGAAGGTATCAAATACCGGGATTATTTTGATTGGGATGAACCGTTAAAGAAATGCCCATCGCACCGTTTACTCGCTATGCGCCGGGGCGAGAACGAAGGTTTTTTGCGGGTAGCCATTGCCCCTGACGAAGGGAAAACCCTTGAACGGTTGCAAAACTTCTTTGTTAAAGGCATTAATAAAAGTTCGGGACAGGTGAGGCTGGCAGTAAAAGATAGTTATAAACGCCTGCTCCGGCCATCTATTGAAACGGAGTTCGCCAATAGTTCAAAAGAGAAAGCAGATACCGAGGCTATCAATGTTTTTGCCGAAAACCTGAGGCAACTGCTGTTGTCACCACCACTCGGGCAAAAGCGTGTTTTGGCAATCGACCCGGGATATCGCTCCGGCTGCAAAGTAGTGTGCCTTGATGAGCAAGGGAACCTGCTGCACAACGAAACCATTTACCCCCATAAACCACAGGAAGAACGTAAAATGGCGGCAAAAAAACTGTCCTCGATGGTGGGTGCCTACAGGATTGAAGCCATAGCCATTGGAAACGGGACAGCCAGCAGGGAAACCGGGCATTTCATAAAAAAACTCCGGTTCGACAGGGAACTGAGGGTATACATGGTTAGCGAAGACGGAGCTTCTGTTTATTCCGCTTCCCCGATTGCACGGGAAGAGTTCCCGCAATACGATGTTACTGTGCGGGGAGCTGTTTCAATTGGCAGGCGCCTGATGGACCCACTGGCAGAACTGGTTAAAATCGACCCGAAATCGATTGGCGTGGGGCAATACCAACACGATGTAGACCAGAAAAGGCTCAAAAAAAGCCTTGATACGGTAGTTGAACTAAGCGTGAACAGGGTAGGGGTCAATGTCAACACCGCCAGCAAACATTTACTTACTTACATTTCAGGGCTGGGGCCTCAGTTGGCTCAAAACATTGTGGAATTCAGGAAAAAAAACGGAGGGTTCAAATTGAGGGAAGAATTAAAAAATGTCCCCCGAATGGGAGCTAAAGCATTTGAACAATCAGCAGGATTCCTTCGTATCCCGGATGCCGAAAACCCTCTGGATAACTCCGCAGTTCACCCTGAATCGTATAAGATTGTAGAGCTAATTGCCAAAGATCTAAATTGTTCGGTAAAAGAACTTATCGGGAATGAAGAAATCCTTTCCAAAATAGAACTGGAAAAATACATCACTGATAAAGTAGGGCTTCCGACCCTGGACGATATTAAAAAGGAGCTGGCAAAGCCCGGGCGCGACCCCCGCCAGGTAATCAGGGTATTCGAATTCGCCGAAGGGATTTATAAAATCGAAGACCTGCAGGTTGGCATGGTACTTCCCGGCATAGTGAACAATATTACTAAATTCGGCGCGTTTGTCGACCTTGGCATTAAGCAGGCGGGGCTAATCCATGTTTCTGAAATGGCCGGCCGCTTTATTTCCGACCCCAATGAGGTAGTGAAGCTGCACCAACATGTAAAAGTAATAGTGAAAGATGTTGATATTCACAGGAACAGGATACAATTGTCATTGAAACAAGTCCCCCAGGATTAAATGGGGGTCAGATGGGGAAGTTCTGGAGAAAAGACTTTTTCAAAAAGACAAACACTCAATAAGACTGCCTGTAGGATAGGAAGCACCCAAGCCCCATAACTTCCTGATTTTAAATCCCTGATTTCTTATATTAGATTTTTCCCTGTTTTTTTTAGATCTAAAATATCCAATCAAGGAATAAGCCCGCCTGCCGCAGGTTGGTAATATCCAAATAAGGGGCAGGTGCCAACTTTGCGCTTGACACAACAGCTAGTTGCTCCCTGTCTCCGAATCATATAAATCCTCCTGGCTTTCAAACTCAGAGTCGAGGAAATTTTCTGTTTCTTCCAGTAATTGTTCTATCAAATCTTCATTCTGAGGGTCGTCATCAATCCAATGAATCTCCTGATTGCTCCAGAAGTCTTCAATGTCGCTTTCAACTATAAAACGTGGGGTTTCGGTATGAACCACAAAAATAGTATCAGGCATTTCCTGTGAATTGTCGGCTAATAAAAATTTGGGTAACATGGCTATATCTTTATATTATTTTGTATAACAAAGGTAACTAAAAAACAACTTTTTAAAACCCGTGCAAAGTATTTTTTCAGCTTCATTGAAAGTTTATTATGATCGTTAGAAAGGAAATGCTATTTTTAGAGCCCAATTTTAAAAGGGTAGGATGAATCAATTAAATGGTATTTTATCGTTAATCGATGGATACATTGGGGGCTCTCAATGGTTTGTTTTTTTATTGCTGGGTACGGGTCTGTTTTTTACGGTATACCTGAAATTCCCACAATTCAGGTACCTGAAACATTCATTGCGGATTGTACGGGGGAAATTCGATAAGGAAGGCGATAAAGGCGACACATCCCACTTTCAGGCATTAACAACAGCCTTGTCGGGAACCGTTGGCACGGGGAATATTGCAGGCGTAGCATTGGCCATTCACCTCGGAGGGCCGGCAGCACTTTTTTGGATGCTTGTAACCGCTGCTTTGGGTATGACTACAAAATTTGTGGAGGTTACCCTGTCGCACAAATACCGCGAAATAGCTGAAGATGGTTCTATTGCAGGAGGGCCAATGTACTATATGAAAAACAGGCTGAATATGAAATGGCTGGCTGTAGTTTTTGCCATTGCCACTATTTTTTCATCATTCGGGACAGGTAGCTTACCTCAAATAAACAGTATTTCAAACTCCATGTTCGAGACTTTTGGAATCGACCATAAACTCACCGGTGCCGTATTGGCAGTACTCCTTGGAGCAGTAATCATCGGAGGGATCAAACGTATTGCAAAAGTAACCTCGAGGTTGGTGCCAATAATGGCAGCCATATATTTTATTGGGGCAATATCGGTTATTGCCTATAATTATGAAAATATCCTGCCCTCGCTGGCTTCTATATTCGGGCACATATTTACGGGCACTGCTGCTGTAGGAGGATTCCTTGGAGGAAGCATTGCTTTTGCATTTAACAGGGGCGTAAACCGTGGGTTATTTTCTAATGAAGCAGGCCAGGGGTCTGCACCTATTGCACACGCTGCCGCACGCGCACACGAACCGGTTTCAGAAGGCTTAGTGGCTTTGCTCGAACCATTTATCGATACCATTATCATTTGTTCTCTCACAGGGCTGGTGCTTTTATCTTCTGGCGTTTGGAAAGAAAAACTGCAAAACCAGTTCCAGAATGCCGATATGGTGGTACTGGACAATACATATAATGAACAAAATAAAAAGGATGCTACCCAATTGTACGATTTCCTTCGCAATAAAACCAAACTGGGGCTTTTTAATGGGGAACTTGTTGTCGACAATGGAGTGATCCGGAGCCAACCGACTATCATTAATGCCCGTTCGGTTGCCGAAGATGTAAAAGTATGGGCAAACGGCCAACCCTATTCCGGCCCACTCGAATTTAACAACGGCAAATTAGTTTCGGCAGAAGAGATTACATTTACCGGGAAATCACTGTTGCATAGTGCCTCTCTTACGACTGTAGCCTTTACACGTGGCTGGTTTGGCAACTACGGCAGCTATATTGTATCTATTGGGTTACTGCTATTCGCTTTTTCTACTGCCATAAGCTGGTCGTACTACGGCGACAGGGCTATTACGTTCCTGTTTGGAATTAAAAATGTTATCTATTACCGTATTTTCTACGTTTTCGCTTTTTTCTTTGCAGCATTTGTCGATACTACATTGGTATGGACATTTTCGGGAATCACTATCGCTTTAATGACAATCCCTAACTTATTGGGGATTTTGTCACTCTCAAAAGAGATGAAAAGTGAAGTTAAACTTTTCTGGAAAGAATATGCCACACGCTACCCCAATGAGAAAGTACCGAAAGATTGAGAATGAAGTTGTTTAAAGTTAAACAACTTCATTAATAAAAACAGCAGAAATTCCCCGTAAGGGCGAATTAAATTTTCCTTATAATTCTACTTTTTACAGATAAATAGCTTTGCATAATATTTATTTTAACACTACTTTAGCCGCGGGTATTCAACAATATATTTTTGAAGCTGGGAATAAAACTTGCAAACTCCACCAAAAGATTGAACAGTTACTGATTTATAGATTGGACTTTAAATAACTTTTATAAGAACATGGTAAATGAATCTTATTGATCAGTTTCTTTATTATTGTAAGTTTTTTTTATGAAACAGAAATTTTTTTTCATTGGCTTTATATTATTATTATTGGCAACTTCCGTCATTGGACAGTCTAAAAAAGACAGTTTGATTTCTAAAATCATAGACGCAGAGAACGACAGTATAAAACTTGGGCTGCTTACCGATATTGGGGACATTTACTATGATACAAATGCCGACTCGGCAATCCATTATTATAAACAGGCAATAATATTAGCTGAAAAATTAAACGGCCGTAGAACAATTGCCGAATGTTATATCAGCACAGGGCAGTGTTTCGAGGAAAAAAACCTATATAAACAATCATTGGATTTCTTTTTCAAAGCCTTAAATCTATACAATGGACTTGACGACAAAGATGGATTATCCGTAGCATACAATAATATAGGAGATAGTTATTCACTACTAAATTCTCTGGCTAAAGCTTTAGAGAACTATACCAGGGCCTTATCCCTTTACCGGGAACTTGGCGACAAGGACAAAATTTCTACTGTTTTTATTGATATCGGCAATATCTATTACACAAGGGAAATGTATTCAAAAGCTAAATCATATTATTCCGAGGCATTAAAAATTTGTGAGGAACTTGATGATAAAGCCGGTATATCCATCTGTAAAATTAACATCGGGAATGTACTTTCCGACCAGGGGAGGCTGGACGAAAGCATTGATTATTATAAAGAGGCGTTAAAAACAGAACGGCATCTCGGGTCTAAAGAAGGAATCGCATCTGTTTTTAACAATATCGGCGACACCTACATTTCCAAGGGTGAATATTCCAGGGCTATGTATTATCTCTTCAAATCACTGGGGATTGCTGAGGAGATTAATGATTCAGAGTTAATATCCCTGGCATGCCTGAATATCTCTACTGCTAAGATCAAGCAAAAAAAGTATAATGAAGCGATAACATTTGCTAACAGGAGTTTGAAACTGGCAAAACAAATCGGCAACCTGAGTTACCAGGCTGAGAATTTTTCCAACCTGGCAACTGCTTACGAGAAGTTGGAAAACTACTCAAAGGCGTATGAAAGCCACAAGCTTTCTGACCAATTGAACGATAGTATACTTAATAAAGAAGAACACAAACGGTTTGAGCAACTGGATGCCCTTTACCAACTGGAGAAGAACCAACAGGAAATCAATACTCTTACCCAGGACAAAGAATTTAAAGAAAAACAATTAGGCTACCAACGGTCTATAATATCAGGGTTAATCATTGGAGGTGCTATTTTTTTACTTTTATTCTTTTTGCTTTTCCGGCAACAAAAAGCAAAAAGCAAGGCATTAAAAATATTATCTGCCCAAAAAGAAGAGATACAAAAAATGCATGATGAAATTGAAATTCAACGTGATTACCTTAATGAGCTGAATGCCACTAAAGACAAGTTTTTCTCCATAATGGCCCATGACCTGAAAAACCCCTTTAATTCAATTGCCGGGTTTAGTGACTTAATGATTGAAAATTTCAATGACCTTAATGAAGATGAAAACAGGAGGTTTTTAAAGTTAATCAAGAATGCTTCATCACAGGCACTAAGCCTCCTGCAAAATTTATTGCTATGGGCCCGTTCGCAAACAGGCAGCCTTGAATTCCAGCCGACAGAAGTAAATATTAAAGAAAGGATTATTGATACAGTCTCGTTAATAGAAATACAGGCAGCAAAAAAGAATATTAAAATCCAAACGGAATTTATCAGTGAATGCTATATAAAAGTTGATGTAAATATGCTTGATACAATACTCCGCAACCTGTTGTCGAATGCTGTAAAGTACACTAACACAAACGGGAAGGTCACGGTTACTGTTAATAGCAGTAATAATCATTGCGAGATTTCTGTAAAAGACAATGGCATTGGTATTTCAAAAAAGGATATTGATAAACTGTTTCGTATAGAATCTAAGTTCTCGTCAATGGGCACTGCAAATGAGCAAGGTTCGGGGTTAGGGCTGATTTTATGTAAAGATTTTGTAAACAGGCACGGCGGGGAAATATATGCCAAAGGAGAACCGGGCAAAGGAAGCGAATTTACATTCACCTTACCGAAAGCATAAAAAATATTCTGCCGGCTGTTGGCATTATGTGTTAACAGGTTAACATATTCTTAAAGACTTTTTACTTTTGCCTTGATTTCCTACTTTTGCCCCCATGTTGAATGTTATGTATTCAAATTATAAGCTTTTTTACATTTGAAGTTAAAGATATGCCGGGAACATACCCTGAAAATTTTGAAATAAAAACAGGTTTCGATAAAATCCGGGAATTGCTGTTTAAGAGGTGTTTAAGCCCACTGGGGAAAGAACACGTCGGGGATATGCATTTTATGGTTGATTTCGAGAAATTGACACAGCTTCATGGCGAGGTGGGTGAATTTTGCAGGATTATCCGTGAGTTCGACCAGTTCCCTACCAACCATTACTACGATGTACGCCCGGCTCTTCAACGAATAAAAACCGAAGGGAGTTTCCTGGAGGTAACTGAATTATTCGACCTGAAAAGGTCCCTGGAGTCAGTACGTGCCATTATTTCATTCTTCAACAAACAGGAAGGGAATATTTTCCCATTGTTAAAGAAAAAAACAGGCTTGGTACAGGTATTCCCTTACATATACGGCCGTATAGATTCGATTATCAACAAAAACGGGCAGGTCAGGGACAATGCCTCCCCGGAACTGGCAAGTATCCGGAAAAATATTTTGCTGCGGCAATCAAGCATGTCGAAACGGTTGCATTCAATTCTAAAACAGGCACAAGCAGACGGGCTGGTAGAAGAAGGGGCTTCTGTTGCCATCCGCGATGGCAGGGCGGTTATCCCCATTTCATCCTCAAAAAAACGGAAGCTGAAAGGTATTGTATACGATGAATCGGCAACAGGGAAAACAGCCTATATCGAACCCAATGAAATTGTTGAGATGAACAACGAGGTCAGGGAACTGGAGAACGAAGAACGGAGGGAGGTAGTCAAAATACTGGTAGAGTTTTCAAACAATATCCGCCCTTATTTAGAGGAACTTGGCTTTTCGTACAACTTTTTAGGGGATATCGACTTCATACGGGCAAAGGCATTGCTGGCAATCGATTTTAATGCCGTTAAAACAGAATTGGTTAACCACCCGGCTTTAGAATGGCAAAAAGCAATACACCCATTGTTAAAGCTCTCTTTGCAAAAAGAAAACCGCAAAATTGTGCCGCTGGATATCTCTCTTTCCAAAGAAAAACACATCTTACTCATTTCAGGGCCGAATGCCGGAGGGAAGTCGGTATGCCTGAAAACAGTAGGATTATTACAATATATGCTTCAATGTGGATTACTCATCCCCGTAGCCGAAGAGAGTAAAACCGGGGTATTTAATAAAATCTTTATTGACATTGGCGATGAACAATCTATTGAAAATGACCTGAGCACCTATAGTTCGCACCTGCTGAATATGAAGTACTTTATAAAACATTGCAATGAGGAATCACTGGTCCTTATCGATGAATTTGGCACCGGTACCGAGCCCATGCTGGGGGGGGCAATTGCCGAAGCTATACTGAATCAGTTAAATAAGTCGGGTACATTTGGGGTAATTACAACCCACTATACGAACCTGAAACATTTTGCAGCTTCGGCCAAAGGGATTGAAAATGGCGCAATGCTCTACGATGCGCACCAGATGGATCCGCTTTTCAAACTGGAGGCCGGAAAACCAGGCAGTTCGTTTGCTTTTGAGATTGCACGGAAAATCGGGCTGCCGGAAAACATCCTACAGGATGCAACGGAGAAAGTAGGTAAAAAGCATATCGACTTCGATAAAAACCTAAAAGATATAATTAGGGATAAACGGTACTGGGAAGGGAAACGCCAACGCATCAGAAAGGTGGAAAAAACACTGGATAACCTGGCCGGGCAGTATGAAAATGAGTTGAAAGAGGCCGAGAGCCAACGAAAGGAAATAATAAAAAAGGCAAAAGAAGATGCAGCACAGCTACTAGCCGGGGTTAATAAAAAAATAGAAAATACCATCTACCAAATCCGTGTATCGCAGGCGGAAAAAGAAAAAACAAAAAAACTGCGGGAAGAGTTAGAAGCCCTGAAAAAGGAGGTCGCGAAAAAGGAAGTAAAAGATGATAAAAGAATAAGCCAAAAGATTGAAAAACTAAAAAGGGAAGAAGGGAAACGCAACAAACGGCGCCCGTACCTGGAAGATGTACAGGAAGAGGCTCAGGCAGAGGCAAAAGCACAGGCAGAGGCTAATTCTCTTCAACCGGGCGACAAAGTAAGAATAAAGGGCCAGGATATCATTGGAGAGCTGATGCAAATTAATAAAAAAAATGCGGTAGTTGCTTTCGGGCAACTTATTACAACCCTGCCCCGGCAACAGGTGGAGAAAATAAGCAATAATGCCGCAAAAAAAGCCGGGTATAATGCTAACAGGGCATTTACCAATATTACACAAAACATAAACAAAAGGAAACTAACTTTTAAGCCTGAGATTGATATCCGGGGGCAGCGTGTTGAAGAAGCCATTACCACCATCCGGGAATTTATAGACGAAGCTATTATGTTGGAACAGAGCCAACTGCGAATCCTACACGGCAAAGGGTATGGCATCCTAAAAGAAACCATCCGCGATTTCCTCCGTGCCGAACCTATGGTGAAAAATTTCAAAGACGAACATGTCCGGCTTGGCGGTGCAGGGATTACTATTGTGAACCTGGCGTTGTAGGGATGGGACTGGTAAGCAACCCTGTTTGAGGAGGGACGGCGAGTTTGGGTTGTGTGGCATTCCCAACCCGTAGTTATGGATCAGATGAGAAAGTTGTGGGGAAAGAACTTTTTCAAAAAGACAAACACCCAATAGGCCTGCCTTCCCACCAGGCAGGAAGTTTAGTAGTACTTCCTTATTCCTTATTTTAGGTTTTCCCTTTTTATCAAAGAAATTTAAAACATCCAATAAGGAATAAGGAACACCCAATAAGGAATAAGCCAGCCTTCTGCAGGCAGGGGATTTATACTAATGACCAGAGATGATTAATCCGGGTAGGGAAGGGCTGCCCCCAATAATTCCGGGGTTTTGATAAGCCTGTACCTGAAAAACCCAATCAGCAACATATTTCCCGCCCCCTCCTTCAGGGTTCCGCGATTGAAAAGGGATGCCACCTCCTTCTATTTCTTTAGCAAATTTCCATATAAAGCTTTTTGGTTTCATTTTCAATAGCCTTGCAGGAGGTACAATCCCTAAATCCCCCATTAGTGCCTCTTGTTTCTTGGAAGCTGCCTAAAAAAAACAAAATTTAGGCAGCTCCTTAACAAAAACATCCATAACTTAGTAGTGAACTAAAAATTAACACTTTGGCACGACCGCCCCAAATAACCCTTTCAGATGGGATCCACAAAAACCACCGAATTGTAAAAATCCTATCCCCTTTTAACCAGAAAATTATTAATAAGCTAAAACAATCGACAACTGCACAGTGGAGTGCCTCCATGAAGTGCTGGTATATAAATAAAGCCTTTTTCAACCTGAATGATTTTTTTACTGCTATTGAGGGGGTTGCATATATTGACTATTCTGACTTAAAAAACAAAACACCAGATACCTCACAAATAAAAGCACAGCAGGTTAAATATCCGCACCGGGGAAGCACAAATTTACCCAAAGGGTATTTGGAAATGCTTGAGCAAAAACGAAAAAGTCAAAATACCATCCGGATTTATACCGCTTACATGAAAGATTTTGTTTATGCTTTCAAAGGAAGGGGATTGGAAACTATCGCTAAGGACGAAATCAACACTTATATCCATGAATTGATAAAGAAACAAAACATTTCGCCTTCACAACAAAACCAAAGGATTAATGCTATAAAGTTTTACTACGAAAAAGTATTAAAGAGAGTTCGTGAAACATACCAAATTGAAAGAGCAAAAATTGGGAAGAAGCTTCCTGGGGTCTTAAGCAAGAGTGAAATATCTTCGATGCTGGTTGCAACAAAAAACATTAAACACAAATGCCTGATTGCGCTTATTTATTCATGTGGTTTACGGAGGAGTGAAGCAATTAACATGAAACTTGGGGATATTGACCCTGAAAGGATGTTATTGAAAATTGAAGGCGGGAAAGGGAATAAAGACAGGTACGTACAGATGGCAAAAAGTACTTTATCCTTAATTAGGGCATATTGTAATGAAGACAAGCCTGTGTACTGGTTATTTGAAGGCCGCAATGGGAAAACATTAAGCGAAACAAGTGTAGTAAATATCGTTAAAGATTCGGCAAAAAGGGTTGGCCTCAAAAAAAGGATTTACCCCCATATCCTTAGGCATAGTTTTGCAACCCATCATCTTGAACAAGGGACTGATTTACGATATATTCAGGAATGGCTGGGGCATTCAAGTTCAAAAACAACTGAAAGGTATACCCATGTGGCAGAAACAACCTTTAACAAATTTAAAAACCCAATAGATGATATTGATATTGAATAAATACAAAAAAGTGCTGTTATTTAATGAATTC
>UOEP01000128.1_pt1 | contig 40862 bp, 31 predicted proteins | sample 1989931 | NCBI WGS metagenome assembly UOEP01 (sample SAMEA4712198, study PRJEB27164) | hydrothermal vent metagenome | biome: marine basaltic hydrothermal vent biome; feature: marine hydrothermal vent; material: mineral | place: Pacific Ocean | collected 2011-06-14/2011-07-23 | depth 1691 m
TGAGCAACCGGGTACCTCTCATTTGGCTGTAGTTCAAGTGCTTCCTGATACAAGCCTTTAGCCGGTTTATAGTTTTTGCCTTTAAATGCATTGTCTGCCTCTTTAATTTTAGCATTATAGGCCTCAGCCAATTGCTTCTGTTCCTCCTGGGCTTTGAAGATGTCATTTATTTCAGCAATTTTTACCTTAGGGTACTGTTCATCCGGTTTAACATCCAATGCCTTTTTGTAGGTCTTTATTGCGCTGTTATATTTCTTAGCCGACAGGATTTTATCAGCTTCAGCAATTATTTTGTTGTATTCAACATCGGCATCAACTTCATCCAGGATAACACCCATATCGGCAATACGTTGTAAAGCAATCTCATCGCCGGGTTTAAAAGTTAATGCGAATTTATAGGAGGACATTGCCCGAAGAAATTGTTTACGTTCGGCAAATCTATCGCCATCCTGAATTGCTTGCCTGTATCGTTCAAACCCTTTTGACTTTGCAGTGATCTTTTCCAGTTCTTCTTCAATTTTTGATATTTGCTGCTGAGGGTATTGTTCCCCTGGTTTTAATTGGAGGGCATCATTGTATTTCTGCTTTGATTCATCCCATTGAAGTTTGTCAAACAGGCTGTCGGCCTGGGTAATCAACCCCGTATATTCCCTGTCAACAGCCAGCTTCCGGCTTTCATCAAACCGCATAGCTGCCAGCAGGTCATTAATTTCGGCAATCCTGTCGATAGGGAACTGCTCTTTGGGGAACAGGCGGTTGGCAGCTTTATAACCGTTCAGAGCCTCACTGAATTGCCCCTGGTTGTAATATTGCCCCGCCTCCTTGAGCCATTGGTCGTATTCTTTCCTTAACAACCGGTACTCTTCGGCAGTCAACTTATTCAATTCTTCTGCTGTTTTCCCTATCTGCTGCGATTGCCAGATGGCTGTTTCAATTTGCTTTTTTATTTGTGCATCGTTGTAATATACTTCGGAAATAAAGTTGTCGACCTGTTCATCGTAAAATATCTTTAAGATGGTATTTTCAGAAAAACTTTTTTCTATCCCTTTTATTTCCGTAAAAAGGCTTTGCTCAACCTCAAAAGGAGGAAAATCGGCATTTTGTTTTAAAACCTTGTCAGGTACAATGGTCGATATGACCAACTTTTTCGGGAAGCATTCCCGGCGCGACAAGATAAGGGTATATTCATGGTTGAACTCGAAGCGTAACGTATACCTGCCATTGTCTCCCACATTAACAGACCTGACCTTAATGCCATCACGGTAAATATCAACCTTTGCCCCTGAAGTCAACCCTGATTCTGAAGTAATCTTCCCTTTAATGGTAAACCCATTCTGGGCATGGATTATTATTCCGATTAATAAAAAAATAAGTATTACAATAAGGAAAAACTTACCCCTTTTATATTTTACCATGGGTTATTCTTTACGTCCAAAATTAATAACGAATTTAGTAACAATAAATTATACTGTAAATAGTTTTGCTTTATTTTTAAAAACGGGTTATCAACAACAGGCGTTTAAAAAAATGATATTTGTTATATTTGCTACATATTAAGTCCTTGATTATGTCAAGAAAGCGTAAATGAAAAGAGAGCCCAACCTTTTTGAAGCCCTTATCCCACTATTCATACTCATTATTTTATTGAGCCTGAATGTAGTCCTTTTCGAAGACACACTGGCCGGCTCGAACCAGGTAGCCCTGCTGATAGGAGCTACCGTGGCTGCGGTAATTGCTTACCGGATTGGTATAAAATGGGTTGCTGTCATGAAAAAAATAGTGAGTACGATAAGTTCGGCAATGCCTTCAATTCTTATTTTACTGTTGATTGGCTCATTGGCAGGCACATGGATGATCAGTGGCGTTGTCCCGGTAATGATCTACTACGGATTGGATATTATCAGCCCCGGCATGTTTTTATTCACAGCAGTTGTTGTTAGTGCAATTGTAAGCCTGGCAACCGGCAGTTCATGGTCAACTGTGGCAACTATAGGCGTAGCACTTTTGGGAATTGGGAAAGCAATAGGGATAAACGAGGCTGTTACTGCCGGGGCAATCCTGAGCGGCGCATACTTTGGGGACAAGATGTCGCCATTGAGTGATACCACAAACCTGGCTCCCGCAATGGCCGGCACCGATTTGTTTACCCACATCAGGTATATGGTGTACACCACCCTCCCTTCGATAACCCTGACGTTGATCATTTTCCTGGTCATTGGGTTTAATTATGATTTCCAGGTAGTATCAATGAATGTAGATGAGGTAAAAACAACGATTGACTCAACTTTCAACACCACCCCGGCCTTATTCCTTGTGCCGGTAGTTTTAATAACCGTTATTATCTTAAAAATGCCGCCACTCCCTGCGCTTATGATAAGTACTTTGCTTGGGGGCCTTTTTGCAATCATTTTCCAGCCCGAGGTTATAAAGGCCATTTCCGGTGTAACCGGCAATTATGCTAAGGCATCATATATTTCGGTTATGCGGGCTATGTTTGGCGATATACAGTTAAGTTCGGACGACAAAATGGTAAATGGCTTACTGAGTACTTCAGGGATGCGTGGAATGCTCGACACTATATGGTTAATCATTTCAGCAATGGTATTTGGCGGCGTAATGGAATCGGCTGGCCTTTTGAGGCGGATTACCAGCCCTATTATAAAAATGGCAAAAGGTACGGGAGGACTGGTCGCCTCAACAGCGGTAACATGTGTTTTCTTTAATGCCACTGCTTCCGACCAGTATATTTCAATTGTTATACCGGGGAGGATGTTCCGCAAAGTATTTAACGATAAAGGGTACAAGCCTGAATTGTTGAGCCGTACCCTGGAAGATAGTGGGACGGTTACCTCGGTACTGATTCCGTGGAATACTTGCGGAGCCACACAAGCCAGGGTACTGGGAGTCCCTACTTTGGATTACCTTCCATACTGTTTCTTTAATATTATCAGCCCGTTTATGACCATCCTTTTTGCTTACCTGAATATCAAAATCAGAAGGTTTGCAAAAGGGGAGGAGAAAACTATCCTGGAGGAAAATGAGTAGCTGTTGATTTAAAGACTGAAGTTGCCGGGCAGGCACAAAAAAAAAGGACGAGTTATCACTCATCCTTTCCTAACCTAACTAACTAAATCAATAAACTAATCAAACCTAAACTTATGACTAAATATTTTCAACAAAGATATTGCAGTATCTGCAGAATGCTGTTAAGTGAATGTTAATTTTTGTGTTGTAGAACATTAAATATGGAGATGAGGCCTTTGTAATCTTTGCTCCGGTAATAATTAACCGGGATGTAGAATCATTATATGCCGCATGTAAAATGCTTACAAACAAACACATACAAATTTCCAACGCTGGAATAACATACCGTCCATTAGGTTTGTATATTCTTCATTGCCGAATAAAAACAGATGTGTTAAAGATTACTTAACATTCAGAATCGGGATTTGAGGCTGTTTAGAATCTGATTCCGTGAACTATCCCGTATTTTGATGGTTGTTGATAAAGATTTAGGAAATCTGGTGAGAACTATTAGTGAAATACATATTTTTGCCGCCCCAAACAAAGTAACTTTATGTAAATGGAACTATACGATAAATTGCAATATTGCAAGTCATTTTTTGAGGAATACATTGCTTCTTTTGAAGTAAAAGATCCCGGACACGTCAAAAATTTTGCCATAAAAAAAGGGCACTCGTACCGGGTGGTTGAAATAATTGAATACATTTCCCGGAAACTGGGTGTTGATGAAGAAGGACTGATACTTGCTTCATTGATTGCCCTTTTACACGACATCGGGCGTTTCCCGCAACTTGTTAAATACAATACATTTAACGATGATGCTTCGGTTGACCATGCCCGGTTGTCGGTTGAAGTAATAAAAGAACAAGGGCTTCTGGACAAGCTTGACGAAAAGTTGGCCGAAACCGTTTATACAGCAATAAGGCTGCATAACAAATTTGAGTTGCCGGATAAAATGGAGGAAAGCCACGAATTTTTCTCAAAACTAATTCGCGATGCCGATAAAATAGATATCTTAAAAGTAATAATCGACTATTACGAAAATAAGAACAGGGTACCTAACCACACGCTAACCTGGGAACTGCCGGTCGGCGAGGGGATATCGGAGAAAGTGGCAAAAGCCGCTATCAATGGGGAACTGGTTTCGAAGGAGCTGGTTAAAACCCAAAACGACATTAAAGTGATGCAAATGTCGTGGGTATACGACCTGAATTTTAAACCTTCGTTTCAACTGATCTCAGAAAAAAGGTATATTGATAAAATATATAATACGCTTCCTAAAAGAGATGACGTAATTGAGATTTACCGTTCAATAAAAATTTACCTGGAGAACCAATTCATGAAATAGCCCTGATCTTTTACAGGCTGTTGTATTTTCAAACCGCTCAACATAGTCACCATACATTAAAAAAAAGGGTATGGTATCCTGACTTTAAAGGCGGTCGATATTCCGGGCTCTCAGGTAATGGATTCCAGGCTGTTGATGTTAAAAAGGATATGGCCCTGTTTAGTGAGGGTTAATTTTATAATTAAAAAGACTATTTAAGATTCCTACAGCCTCTAATACCCCAGGCTGCCGCACTCCTGGTCATTAAGTTCAAACTCAAGGCTTAAATCAGGGCCTGTAACTATATACTCTTTCGAGATCATTTTACCATCAATGATGATACCCAGTTCATACGTACCATTAAGTTCCATATTCAGGCTGGCAGAACCATACACAAGGCTTACCTCTTCCCATTCATCTTCCCACACAAGGCGGTAATAACCTTTAAATGAAGGGATAATCTGGGCATTCGGGCAGGTAATTAAAACATTTACGTTAACCAGCTGCATCTCAACAGGAGATATTTCCATATTCCAGGTAAGATTTTGCTGACAAGGCGTACCTACCGATATTTCGTACGGGTAAACATGGAATTTAGTCTCTCCTACTACCCTTTTTAATTTGAGGAATACGGTTTTATCGTTGGGCAACACAACCGAGAATGGTATGGTTGTATTTGTTTCGGAGCATTGAAGAATATAACTTTCAATGATAGCACCGGTTTGCTCATCTCTAACCTCTACTTCAAAGTAGATATTGCCCCCACCAAACGGCCCGGTGAAATTAAATACTAAATCCCCGTTCAACAGGCATTTTTCAGGTGTAAGCCCAACTTCCCATAGTAGCCCGTTAGCAAGAGGGTTATCGACTATTATTTCAGATGGGTCAGCAAAAAACCAGTTATCAGGATTTATTGCATTGTAAACAATCCGAAGCGAGTTCACCTGTTTTATACTGGTCGAAAGGTCAACAACTTCATTGTCAGAAACAGTATGCCGTTGCGTTAACAATAACTGCCCCGTTTGGGCATCGTAAAAATCAATGCCTACTTCAACCTGCCCGTTGGGGAAACTCCCTACAAAATGAAACCGAATAGCACCTGTAAAATCCATTGATGTGGGCTCCAACCGCACTTCAAACGAATAGCCACCTCCACAAGGCGAAGCAACCTGTATTTCTGCCGGGGTAGCTTCGAAACTATTGGTACTGTTCTGATTATTAACCGAAAGTTTAACGGGGTTATTTTCCGGGACTAGAAAACTAAAATCTGCCGAATATTCAGATTCGGAAAATCCATACAACCCTTTTTCAATGAACTTCCCATCGCCCTGCCTATAGCAGTCTAGGCTCAGGCTTACAGGGTCGGAGAAGGCATTAACTTCCGATGAGAATTTAATATTCCCGTTGAACCGGCATACGCCCTGCACTATGGCTCCGCTGAACATAGCGCAATAATCAATACTTGTGTTAATGTATTTTGAGCCATCACTGTTTTTCAAAACCGAAACGTCGTTTTTATAGACCCACGTTTTACCCGGTTTATCAAACTGCCATATTTTCAAGGCATCACCCTCCTTTATGGGGGCCCATGTCCTGGGGTCTTTCAAAGTAGGGTCGATCTCAAAACAAATCTGCATTTCTCCATTTTGAAGATAGCTGACCTCTTTTGTATCAGACCATATCCTGACTTTAGCCAGGTTCAATGGGTTAAATGCAGCTGTTTCTTTATTGCCGCCTACCTCCACATCTGTAATCAATGCAGTAGGCACCGGTGCATATTCTATACGATTATATACAATTACCGAAAGGGAGACTTCATCCCCGGTAACCTGTTCTCCATCAGCATCAAAGAATATAGATTTTGCAGGAATCACGAAACAAAAATTTTCATCGTGAGAATCAATGGATACAGAATGATCCACTTCATTTGCTTCATTAAGTGGTATTTTCCTAAAATATTCCCTGTACCCGGTTGGAGAACCAACTTTTTCCATGTATACATCAAAGGTATGGCTTCCCGTTTCTGTAATCTCCACAAAAAATTCTTCGGAATAATAGCCATCAAAATCCGCTGTAATTGTAAAATTGAAAGGGTTTTCGGGTTCCGGCACATACGGAGGTTTTGGATTCAGTGCTAATGCCAGCAACCCTGAAAAAGAGGCATATTGTGTACTGTGTTCGCCTAACTGGCTTACAACACCTTCCTGGTCTTCACCCCCGATGGTGACAGTTACACTGGAGCCATCAGATACTCCTAATAATTCGCCGGTACTTGTATCAATAAAACGAAATGATACAAATGTCTCAAAAATATCATAATTAACGATTAGCTTAAATCCATCTAATGGGTTTTTCACCTCGTTAAGCTTACTGCAAGCCCCCAATGCCAATAAAAAAGAGAGGGTAATAGAAACGATATGTAATTTTTTTAGTTTCATCTTGCCGCTTCCCCTTCAACCCGGTAGTTTGTAAATTTATAACTTAACCTGAATGTTATCACCGGCCAAAATTCTAATGGCGAAATATTTTTTTCAATCAAAGCTTCCTGTTCTTTACTGGAGGTAGGTTCCAGCATTCCTGTAGTAGTAAGGCCGACTTGTGGCTTCCCATGGTAAAAAACACCTAATTCAAATGACAGCGATACCCTCCTTCTATTGGCAATCCCCCCTCCAAAACCTAATCCTACATAGGGGACAATCCTGTATTCAGGCCCTAATGAAAGATTGACATTCCCGATTTCTTCCGGATACATCTCAATATCGCCAATGAAAACAGATTCAGACATTTGCCCGTTAATCCCCACATTTACCTGGTTGTATTTTAAACCTCCTGATAAATATAGTTTGTGAAAAAGGTAATAATCGATTGAAATGGAGGGGCCTCCTACCTGAAGGACAGCATCACCCTGTAATTCGTTGTCTAATTCAGCCAATGGGTAATCGTAGCTGAAATAGTTATAACCAATCCGCAGGTTAACTTTCCCCGACAATGGTTTAGACAAATCAACTCCCGGCCCAAAGGTTGATATATTAACCCCAAAAGACCAGGGCAATCGTAATGCTGTGTCACCACGCCCCTTTGCAATTAACGGACCGGCAACAATAAAATTCAGTACAAATACAGCAATCCCATATTTGAAATTACGTTGTGAAAATAATTTTAGCGTCCTTTTCACTTCTTAGCCTATTCATGCTTAGAGAAAACAAATTTAAGAACTATTATTTAGAATTCATTGAAAATCAGCAGAAAAGTTCTATATTGAATCCCAAAAGCCCGATCTTTAACAAGCAATCTGACTTTAGGAGGCCTCTAAAAGCTGAAAATAATAATTTATGAATAGAAAAATAAAACCGCTAAAATACCTGGCTATTATATTAACCCCACTAGTACTATGCTCCTGCAGCCCATACAGCTACCTAAAAAAACTAAAGGGGGAAAATGCCGTCCGGATTATTGAAAAATTGGGGAGGCCCGATATGGTTATCCCCCGCAAAACAGACTCTTTATATATTTACCTGAAAGAAACAGAGCTTAGGAGTACAGAAATCAGCCAGGGGAAACTCACCCTTGACCCGATGGTTTCGCCCGGTGTAACAAAAACCGAGCGGTATACATTTACCATTAGCAACGGGATTGTCACCAATGTGAAACGTATAATAGAGTATGAGCGGTAAAAAGGTATAGCATCCGGCCATATTTATTTCAGCAAAAAGACATTTGAATTTCGATAATTTTTTTAGTTTTGCATTCGCAAATTACACGGATGGAGGCCTTACGGGGTTGCACGTCCTTAAGGGTACCTCTCAAAACTGGTTTTGTAAATGAAAGTGAGCGAAAAATGTCAGCATGAGGCGGAAGGGGAAATATTCCACAGGTATAGCCGTTGCTATATCGAGGAAAGATTTTTCCTGACAACGAAATGATTACATTTTGCAGCCACTTGTAATAAATAGTAGTTTTTAGAGGTTCCCTAAAGCATTTGCCCAGATGGTGGAATTGGTAGACACGCCAGGTTGAGGGCCTGGTGGCCGTTTTTGGCCGTGCAAGTTCGAGTCTTGTTCTGGGCACTAAAAAGCCGCTTTCCCAGCGGCTTTTGGTTGTATTGGGGAACAGTTTTATCCCATTTCAGCCTATTGATTTTTTGCTGCATTAATAAAAGCAAGAATATTCTCCAGGCTTGTGTCACCTTCTACTGAATGTGAAGGTGAGAAAATATAACCACCTTTTTTACCCATTTTCAGAAGCCGTTCCGATTCATTTTTAACATCTTCAGGTGTTCCCATCGGTAAGGTTCTTTGCATCGAAAGTCCACCGTAGAAAGCCAGTTTGCCAAGATATTTACTGTGAATAGCCTCTACGTCCATCACTTCGGGCTGGAAGGGGTTAAAACAGCTTAGTCCTGCTTCTATCAATGAAGGGAACAATTCATCTACTTTCCCACAGGAGTGGATCATTACAAATTTTCCATGTTTGGTAACAGCTTCGTACATACGTTTAATATGGGGGTAAATAAACTCATGCCAAAATTCCGGCCCCATTATTAAACCACGTTGCTGTCCCCAATCGTCACCAAAATACACGGCATCGATATCGTATTTCGAGGCTTCATTAATCTGGGCAATGTTGTAATCGACGATATGCCCAAAAAGTTCGTGGACAAAATCAGGGTTAGTTATAAAATCCATCAAAAGGTTTTCCATACCACGCAATGACCAGGCACGTTCAAACAAGGAGAAACCAATCTGGAAAATCCTGAACATATCGGGTTTAGCTGCAATTGACGATTCTATATCTTCAAAAAAACGGTGGTCGAGCGGATTGGGAAATTCATATCCTTTCAAAGTAGGCTCCTTTATTATGGGCTCAACAGGGTTGCCAATATCTTTATCTATTGTTCTGTCCCAAATCACTTTAAAAACATCTTTGTACATATTTGGTGCGACCAGATCGAAAAGCCCAATATCGCGCCCCATATTCAAAATGTGATTGTCGCAAATCTCATCAATATCGTTGTTGCCAAAATATTGCTGAAGCATTTTAAGCGGTTCAACTGTAAATTTAAAGGACCAGGGAGTATAGGGAGGTTTCTCTCCCCGTAAAACCTTGTAGATTAATTCTCGTTTAGTCATGGTTTCTTATCTTTATTTCCAAATATAATTATTTCATCGTAAACATACGTCATAAAATAATATAACGTATATTTGCGTCAAAATAAAAAGAAACTAATTTATGGTTTACGCAAAAACAAAACTCTTTGACAAAGAATTACAGGAATGCGCCGAATATTTTAAGGCCCTGGCACACCCGGCAAGGTTACAGATATTGCAATACCTTGCTAAGGCCAAAACTTGTATTACCGGAGATATATCGGAAGAATTACCTCTTAGCCGGACTACGGTAAACCAGCACCTTAGCGAACTCAAACGAGTTGGTTTGATAAAAGGTATGGTAGACGGGGTGAAAACAAATTACTGTTTAAATCCACAAAAAGTGGAAGAGCTAAAAAAAATAACAAAGGTTTTCCTTTCAGGGATTGAAGTAGATAATAATCTTAAATGTCAATAAAATGAAAATCTTAATCCTATGTACAGGCAATAGTTGCCGCAGCCAGATGGCACATGGCTTTTTACAATCGTTTGATAAGAGTTTAACCGTTTGTTCGGCCGGAACCGAAGCTTCGGGCAAGCTGAATGAAAAAGCCGTTCGGGTAATGGACGAAATTGGTATAAGCATCAGCCATCATACTTCCGACCCCGTAGATAAGTACCTAGGCGAAGAATGGGACTACGTAATTACAGTTTGTGGCGGTGCAAACGAAGCATGCCCGGCCTTTATGGGCAAAGTTAAGCACCGCTTACATATTGGTTTTGACGACCCTTCACATGCCACCGGGACAGACGAATTTATCTGGGATGAATTCCACAGGGTACGGGACGAAATTAAAGAAGCATTTTACAAATTATATGTCGAACAAATTAAGCCACAACTATAATTCTTATGAACTCACAAAAGAAACAAATCGGTTTTTTTGAAAAATACCTCACTATTTGGGTAGCATTATGTATAGCCGGGGGAATCTCCATTGGGCTTATTGCCGGCGACAGCATACAGGTTTTAAGCAATATGGAAATTTTCAAAGTAAACATTCCGGTTGCCATATTAATCTGGCTAATGATATACCCCATAATGCTCCAAATAGATTTTTCGAGCATTAAAAACGTTGGGAAACGCCCCAAAGGCTTAATCCTCACCCTGGTTGTCAACTGGTTAATTAAGCCGTTTACAATGGCATTTTTTGCATGGGTTTTCTTTTCAAAAATCTATACAGCATTTATCAGCCCCGACCAGGCTGGTGAATACATTGCAGGGGCAATACTCCTGGGTGCAGCACCGTGTACGGCAATGGTATTTGTCTGGAGTTATTTAACCGATGGCGACCCGAACTATACACTGGTACAGGTATCGGTAAACGACCTGATAATCTTAGTGGCCTTTGTCCCTATTGTAGGCTTGCTCCTGGGCATAACCAACGTCCAGATACCATACGATGTTTTGGTTGCCAGTGTCCTGGTATTTGTTGTTATCCCCCTGGTGGCAGGGTATATTACAAACAAAAGCTTAATCCGTAAAAAAGGTGAAGAATGGTTTAAGATGGTTTTCCTTCCAAAATTTAAGCCTGTATCTATTTTAGCCCTATTGATAACCCTGATTTTACTTTTTGCTTTTCAGGGAACAAATATCATAAACAACCCGTTGATTATCATCCTGGTTGCCGTACCATTAGTTATTCAAACCTACTTTATCTTTTTTATCACATGGTTCGGGGGGCGTAAACTAAAATTACCCCATGCCATTTGTTCCCCTTCCGCCATGATCGGGGCAAGCAACTTCTTTGAGTTAGCGGTTGCTGTTGCAATTGCATTATTCGGGTTGCAATCTCCGGCAGCGATGGTTACTGTTGTAGGGGTTTTGGTTGAAGTCCCGATAATGTTATCTTTGGTAGCTTTGGTTAACAGGTGGAAGTATTAACCGACTTTAGAACCATGGGGGCAATATATTTAAGGCCAATGATCACCTGCCCCTAATGTGGTTCTCAGAAAAAAGAAACCACGCCAACCGATGCCTGCCGGTTCTTTTACGGATACGGAAGCTGCCACACGGTTTTAAAGCCTGGACAAGGTGATTGTTGCGTATATTGTTTTTATGGCCAGGTAGAGTGCCCTCTGGTGCAGCATAACAAAAATTGTTGCTAAATTTGTATACAATATGAAAAAAGAAATTGATAACAAGCTCCAGGGAAAAAATATAAAACCAACAGCAATGCGGCAGTTGGTGTTAAAAATTTTGTCGGAACAGCACACCGCCATAGGGTTACCTGAATTGGAACGTAAATTTGAGAATGCAGATAAAACAACTCTTTACAGAACTTTAAAAACCTTTCAGGAGAACAAACTCATCCACAGTATAGACGATGGTACAGGAATGGTAAAATATGCTCTCTGCCATGAGGAATGCAATTGCCGGCCGGAAGACCTGCATGTACATTTTCTTTGTTCCGAATGCAATCAGACCTTTTGTTTAAATGAAATTCCTATTCCCGTTATTAACCTCCCAAATAATTTTTCCCTGAAAAGTGTAAATATGGTAGTTAAGGGGATATGTTCAAATTGTAAACAGCTTCAATAATTTTGCAACCCGGTTGCATCAACTTTTTTTTTATCTTTGCTGCCAACAGTATGAAATAGCAATAAAATAGCAATGAATACAAACAGGGAGAATACAGGCATCTTTTTTTTATGGTTAGCAGCCCTTACCATAATGTTACATGCCGTTATCCCTCACAATCACCACTTCGACCCGTATTCGTTTTTTCAAAACAATGATGCCCAGGCATGCTCATCTGAAGAAAACAATACAGAACCCCCATCCGTTCACTGCCACGCTTTCAATGGTACTATCGTTAACAGGATTAATGCTGTAACTGTTGAAAATCCAGGCTCTCATAATACAAATCTTTATTCCCTGAGATTCTCCGAGCCCTTGCTTTCTATTGCCGGCATCGGAAATACAATCTACCTTTTAATAAATTTCACCCCCCCGAAACAATACTTACGCTTCTATTCCCCTTTAAGGGCACCTCCCGTCCGGGCATAATGCAGGGGATTCATATAACCAATCGTACAATTTAATAAAACAGGTGGCAGGCGGTATTTCCGTTTGTAACCCTTACTTAGAGTCTGACAATAAAGTAAGTTTTGGTTCAGAATATTTGCCTTCAAGGCTTTCGAAGTCTTAATAATCAGGAGTCCCGATTGTTCGGGATGACAGGTTCTTAAGACAAGAGTAACGCAGAAGGCGGACTTTATGGACAAACACTAATTAGTGAAACTTCTTTTAGCCAAAATCTTTTAAAGGCTTAACCGGGAACTACTGTAGCATAAGCAGCAGCAAATATAAACGCACCCCCGGGGACATAAAAATAAAAAATATTACGAATTAAAATAAACAGGAAATGATAAACAGTATAATATCCTTTTCAATTAGGAATAAGGCACTCATCTGGCTTATGACCATCGGGCTGATTATCGGTGGGATATACTCTATGACCAAAGTGCCACTTGATGCCGTACCCGACATTACAAACAACCAGGTACTGGTAATTACAACAGCCCCCAACCTTGGTACAGAAGATATTGAACAATTCGTCACGTATCAGATTGAACTGGCTGTGGCAAACCTGCCTGATGTTACCGAGATCAGGAGTGTTTCAAGGTTTGGTTTGTCGGTTGTAACCATTGTATTTAAAGATAATGCCGGCACTTACTTACCCAGGCAACTGGTAAGCGAAGCCTTGGTGGAGGTAAAAGAGAAGATACCCGAAGGGTTTGGGGAACCTTTTATGGCTCCAATAAGCACCGGGCTCGGCGAGATTTATCAATATACACTTGAGGTGCAACCCGGTTATGAAACTGTTTATGATGACATGGAGCTACGCACCATGCAGGAATGGATTGTTAAGCGACAAATGGCCATGTTGCCGGGTGTAGTCGAAGTTAACTCTTTTGGAGGCAGGGGCAAACAATACGAGGTTTCTGTCAACCCCGACAAACTCCGAAGCATGGGATTGACCATTTCCGATGTATTTGAAGCCCTTGAAGCCAACAATCAAAATACCGGAGGGGCGTATATTGAGAAAGACTTTCAGGCAAACTTTATACGTGGCGAAGGATTAATGAGGTCGTTGGAGGATATTAAAAATACTTTAGTCGCAAACATTGAAAAACACCCTGTCTTTATCAGGGACGTGGCAGAGGTAAAATACGGGAGTTTTGTGCGCTACGGGGCATTTACAAAAAACGGGAAAGGTGAGGCAGTCGGCGGCATCGTAATGATGCTGAAAGGAGAAAACTCCAATGATGTGATCAAAGCGGTAAAAAAACGGGTGGCTTTAATCCAGAAATCTTTACCGGAAGGAGTTGAGATAAAACCGTTCCTCGACCGCAGCAGGCTGATTAAAAGCACTACATCCACAGTTGCGGAGAACCTGTCAATTGGGGCATTGATTGTCATCTTTGTTTTAGTGGTTTTCCTGGGGAACCTGCGTGGAGGGTTAATTGTAGCATCTACAATACCTCTGGCAATGCTGTTTGCATTTATTATGATGAACATTTTTGGCGTATGGGCAAACCTTATGAGCCTGGGAGCTATTGATTTTGGGATTTTGGTAGACGGGGCAGTTATTATTGTGGAAAGCATGATCTTTTACCTGCACAAAAAATCATATATAGGCACAAAACTAAATTTCGCAAAACGTAATGAGCTTGCCTATAACTCTGCCAGTAAAATGATGAATTCAGCCTTTTTCGGGCAGTTGATTATTTTGATAGTTTTCATACCTGTTTTGGCTTTACAAGGCGTTGAAGGTAAAATGTTCATCCCTATGGCCATGACATTTGGTTTCGCTGTTTTGGGTGTTTTAGTACTTTGCCTGACCTATATACCTATGATGGCAGCCTTATTCCTTCAACCCCCAAAGAATGACAAAAAATCATGGGGTGATAAAATTATTAATAAACTTGAAAGGGTTTACACCCCGGTAATTGACTGGGCACTCAATAAAAGCCGTATCGTAATAGCAATTGCCCTTATACTATTAATCTCAGGAGGGTTTTTGTTTTCACGGATGGGCGCCGAGTTTATTCCCCAATTAGACGAGGGGGATTTTGCTTTCCAGGCATTCCTGAAGCCGGGCACATCTCTTTCCGAAGTACACAAGACTTCAACCCGGTTAGAACAGATTATTTTAGAGAACTTCCCCGATGAAATAGAGTCAATACAAAGCCGTATAGGGGTGGCAGACCTGCCCACAGACCCTATGCCTATTGACATTGCAGACATTTTTGTAATCCTGAATCCACAGAAAGAGTGGACAAAAGCAAAATCGAAACAGGAACTTATTAATAAAGTAAGGGAAAAGGTCGGCGTATTGCCCGGGATCAATTTTGAGTTCACACAACCTGTTGAAATGCGGTTTAACGAATTGCTGACAGGTATCCGTGAAGATGTTGCAGTAAAACTGTATGGCGATGATTTAGAAATATTGGCAGACAAAGCCCAGGAGATTGCAGGGCTTATTTCCGGGATTGACGGCATTGCAGGCGTAAAAGCCGAAGCCACAAGAGGGTTACCTCAGATTACCGTTAATTACAACCGCAATAAGCTGGGGCGTTACGATTTAAGGATCGCAGAACTGAACACCATTATTGAAACTGCATTTAGCGGAGGAGTTGCCGGAAGCATCTATGAGGGTGAGCGGATGTTCGACCTTGTGGTCAGGCTGGACGAAACATATCGCCAAAGCATTAACGATATCCGGAATTTATACGTTACCCTTCCTGATGGCAATCAAATACCCCTGAAAGAAGTGGCCGATATCAGTTATCAGCCCGGACCCATGCAAATCAGCCGTGACAATACTAATCGGCGTACTTACGTAGGAATTAATGTTGAAGGCAGGGATGTGAAATCACTCGTGGAAGAAATCCAGGCTACATTAGATGAGAAACTGGAATTGCCAACAGGCTATTATATCCGTTATGGCGGGGCATTCGAGAACCTTGAAAGAGCTTCAGAACGATTGTCAATGGTAGTCCCCCTGGCTCTTGCCTTAATTTTTATGTTAGTATTTTTTGCTGTAAAATCGTTTAAGCAAACACTTATGATATACGTAGCAGTACCATTTGCTGCTGTTGGCGGGATTTTTTCATTGTTTTTGCGGGATATGCCTTTTAGTATCTCTGCAGGGGTCGGCTTTATAGTATTATTCGGTGTGGCGGTATTAAATGGGCTGGTGCTTATCAGTGGTTTTAACGAATTGAAAGCAGAAGGCAAGCTTCACATCAACGAAATCATAAAAAGAGGGTCGATAAGGCGTATCCGCCCAATTCTTTTAACTGCTTCAACCGATATATTAGGCTTCCTGCCAATGGCGGTTTCCTCATCGGCAGGTGCAGAAGTACAGCGCCCTCTGGCGACAGTTGTAATAGGAGGAATGCTTACCTCAACCTTGCTCACACTGGTAGTCCTTCCGGTACTGTACAGGTGGGTTGAATCAGGCAGGAAAAAGAAGTTAAGAATGCCTAAATTAAGCACTGCTGTTTTGCCTGTGTTATTTATAATGGCAGGGTTGGGTGTTTCAGGGGCATTAAAAGCCCAGGACTCAACCTTCACACTACAGCAGGCTATTGAAAGGACAAAAGCTAACTACCCATCCATCAAAGCTGCTCAACTGGAGATTGACAAACAACAGGCCCTGAGAGCTACGGCGTATGATTTGGGCAGTACCTCAATTTATACGGGTAGCGAAGAAGTGGGTAACGGCTTGCAGGGTGTTCAAAATAAAATAGGGATCAACCAATCAGGCATTGATGTTTTCAGTATCCCCTCAAAAATCCAATTAGCCAATGCCCGCACCCAACTGGCCAGGTCGGGTAAGAACCTCACCGAACACACCCTGGTACGTGATGTGAGCATAGCCTGGTACAGGGCTGTATACGCAAAACAACAATGGCAGCTTTACAAACAACTTGACAGCTTGTATGCAAATTTTCAAAAAGCAGCAGAACTAAGGTTTAAAACGCAGCAGACTTCTAAAATTGAATACCTGTCTGCATCAGCCAAGTATAAAGAGCTGTTGGTAAATATAAAAAAGGCTGAAAGCAATTACCTGGCATCATTGCAAATATTAAATCAATACCTTCTTTACCCGTCCGACTTTGATGTAAATATAAAAGGGATAGAACAAAATACCTTCCCGGTTTTATCTGTAGGCGATTCATTGAAAAGCAGCCCTGTATTAGATTATTATTCATACAATGCCAATGTAGCCAAATCATCGTGGAAAGTAGAACAGGCAGGCTATTTGCCAAAGCTCGGCCTGGGGTATACAAAACAATCGGTAGATGGTGTATCCGGTTTTAACGAATGGCAGGTAGGGGTTTCAATCCCCTTGTTGTTCTTCTCCCAGTCGGGGAAAACCAAAGCATCTAAGTTAGACTATCAGATTGCCGGGCAGCAACTTGAGCAAAAACGCCTGGAGGTAAATGCCGGGTACAGGCAACAGATCAGCAGGTATTATACCCTACTGGGAATTATCGACTATTACCAAAAAGAGGCATTGCCTTTAGCCGATGAACAAATTCAGGCATCCAACCTGGCATACCGGCTGAGAAGCATCGACTATGTCCAGTTTATACAGAATATGGAAGCTGCCATAAACACAAAACAGGAATTTTTAAACCAGCAGGCAGAGTATTTTGAATTATCTGCACAATTAAAATTCTTAACAGGTAAATAGTTAATATTCAAAAAGAGAGTTAATATTTCTTTAATAATTAATGGTAAAATTGGAAAAAATGAAAATAAAGATATTCATAGCATTTATCGCATTTGCAACTTTGGTGTCATGCAATGCGGAGAAAAAAGATAATCACGAAGGAGAAGGACATGAGGCACACGAAGGAGAAAGCCCCGAAGGAGTGGTACTTTTAAATGAGAAACAACGCAAGGCCCTTAATTTACAAATGGGCACTTTCCAAATGCGTAATTTAACAACTGTTGTAAAAACCAACGGCCAGCTAGAAGTGCCGCCTGCAAGCCGTGCAGACATTACAGCCGTAATCGGAGGGAATGTAAAAGAAATTAAGGTATTTCATGGAGACAGGGTAAAAAAAGGGCAACTGCTTGCCGTCCTTATACACCCTGATTACATTGCTTTGCAGGAAGATTTTTCTGAAATAGCAAATAACCTTGAATTCCTTGAAAAAGAATATGAGCGGCAAAAAGAATTATTTGAAAATAATGTTGGGGCAGGCAGGGATTATCAACAGGCAAAAGCTGAGTACAATACTGCAAAAGCCAAATATGAAGGATTGAAATTACGGTTGCAATTGTTGCACCTCTCACCCCAAAAAGTCAAAGAAGGGGAAATCTCAAATACAGTTAATATAATATCGCCTATTAATGGCTATGTAAATGAGGTGAATATTAAAGTGGGTACCTATGTCGATGCCAAAGACAAGCTATTTGCTATTACCGACAACAGTACTATTCATGCCGATTTTATGATTTATGAAAAAGATGTACACTTGTTAAAAACAGGGCAAAGGGTACATTTTATCGTTTCCAATCGTCCGGGGAAAGAACTAACTGCCACAATCTTTGCCATTGGAAAAGAATTTGAAGCCAATTCAAGGGCAGTCCATATCCATGCAAAAATAAATGATAAAGTCCCCGGGTTAATCCCGGGCATGTATATCTCCGGGCATTTGCATACCGATGAAAATTATACCCGCACCTTACCCAACGATGCCGTTGTTACCGAAGGTACAAAATCATATATTTTTGTCCTTGACGAAGCAGCACTCTCAGAAGGGCATGAGCATGGGGAGCATGACGAACACGAAAACGGAAAAGAATATGGCGGGCATAAAGAAAACCATGAAGGGCATGGGCATGAAGACGAAGACGGGCATGAAGACGAAGATGAAGATGGGTATGTAATGGCTTTCAGGATGGTTGAAGTAATCACAGGAATAAAAGACGATGGCTATACAGAAATACATCTGATAGACTCATTAGCCGAAAATACGCAAGTAGTGATGAATACCGCATACTACCTCTTGGCCGACATGAAAAAAGAAGAAACCGAGCATGAACATTAAAATCAGGAGCCATAAAAGAAATAAAAGCATACCGTGTTAAAACGGGCATGGGAAATGGTAATAAATGTAATCTGAACAGCAAGTTGCCTGAAGGAATATGGCAATTTGCTGTTTTACAAAATACTCCGATTCCTGCTATAAACCTTCCAGGAAGAAGATACTTGAAAGCGTGAACATGGTTGCAAAAGGCTTATGTGCGAATTGCAGATTACAGCCACAAAAGAAACTTTGCAACCCGGTTGCACCAATTATTTATTATTTTTGACCTGATGATTCTAAAATAATAGTTAGAGGTTAATATGCAAAAAGGAATAAAAAATACAAGTACCTTTTTTTTATGGCTTGCCGGACTGATAATCTTTTCCCATGCTATAACTCCTCACCACCATCATTTTAGCCCTATTGTTAATTACAGCCACCAGGTCAATCATAAAGATAATCCCCCTGAGGATAATCCTTTTCATTGCCATTCTTTTAATAATCTGGCTATTGACAAGGTAGAAGTTATCTCCAACAAATCTTCAAGTATTAAAATAATATCAGATATTGCTATAATAAATAGTACCTGCTTCCAATACTCTAAAAATCCTCGTAAAAGAATATGTTTCTCAACTAATAATGATTGCCTCCTTAATATTGTTTTTTTAAAGAACTCCCCTACCCGCGGTTCTCCTGCTATAGCTTAATATTTGTATTATCAGTTGTATCTTTTCAGTTACTCTTGTTAATCAAATAGCAAATCAACCGTCTGCCGTACAGGTTATTACCTTATGAGGTAATCTTCCCGGCATTTCAATAAAAAAAACAATAACTTATTTACAATATTAATAAAATGATAAATAAAATAATATTCTTTTCCATTAAACGAAAGTTCATTATCCTGACCTTTGTTCTGGCGTGGATAGTATGGGGAATATATTCAATGTTCAGGGTGCCGTTAGATGCAGTACCCGACATCACCAATAACCAGGTACAGGTAATCACCACTACACCCAACCTGGGGACTGGTGATATTGAGCAATTTGTCACCTACCCTGTTGAGCTATCTATGTCGAACCTGCCCGGAGTAATTGAGTTGCGCTCTGTTTCACGCTTCGGTTTGTCAGTAGTAACCATTGTTTTTGAGGATGATATGGGCACCTATCTCCCGAGGCAACTCGTAGCCGAGAAGTTAAGCGAAGTAAAAGACCAGATACCACAAGGGTTCGGGGAACCGTTTATGGCTCCCATTTCAACGGGGCTGGGGGAGATATACCAGTATACCATCGTCCCCAAACCCGGGTATGATACCGTTTATTCACCAATGGAATTAAGGACTATACAAGATTGGATTGTAAGGCGGCAGATGTCGATGCTGCCGGGAGTTGTAGAAGTAAACAGCTTCGGGGGGTATCAGAAACAATACGAAGTGTCCGTTGACCCCGATAAGATGAAAAGTATGGACATCGGGATCATGGAAATATTTGATGCGTTGAAGAAAAACAATGAGAATACGGGAGGCGCATACATTGAAAAAGATAAAATGGCAAACTTCATCAGGGGGGAAGGGCTACTGAGGAATATCAAAGATATTGAAAGCATTGTAATAACAAACGTAGATGGTATCCCTATCCTGATAAGAGATGTTGCCAATGTTAGATTCGGGAGTGCCGTAAGATACGGAACCTTCACCAAAGACGGCAAAGGTGAAGCCGTAGGAGGTATTGTGATGATGCTGAAAGGGGAAAACTCCAACGATGTCATCGGGCGGGTGAAGGAACGCATTGCCGAGATCCAGAAATCCCTGCCCGAAGGGTTGGAAATCAAACCATTCTTAAACCGTTCGAAATTGATAAAAAGCACTACAAGTACTGTTGCCGAGAACCTGTCCTTAGGTGCTCTTATCGTGGTTTTCTTTATGATGCTGCTTCTTGGTGGAGTGAGAGGCGGACTCATCATTGCCTCCGTAATGCCGCTTTCATTACTATTTGCTTTTTCGCTGATGAATATCTTCGGTGTATGGGCAAACCTGATGTCGCTCGGAGCCATTGATTTCGGAATTATCATTGACGGGGCGGTCATTATTGTGGAAAGTGTGATGCTGATGGTTGCCCGGCGTTTTATGACAAACTCAACGGGGCGGATTACCGATAAGGAGATGGCTGAAATTACTTATTCAGCTTCTACCCAACGGGCTAATTCCGTATTCTTCGGGTTGCTCATCATCCTTATTATTTTCTTCCCCATCCTTGCACTCACAGGCATTGAAGGCAAAATGTTCAAGCCTATGGCTTTAACTACCAGCTTTGCCCTGATAGGTGGTTTAATTCTGAGCCTGACTTATGTCCCTGCCGTTTCTGTCCTTTTCTTAAAAGGGAAGCCCAGAACCAAAAGAAGCTTAAGCGATAAGATAATGGACGGGTTAATCGGGATATATGAACCTATGCTGCGTTATGTCCTGAAAATAAGAAAGGTTGTTCTTATAGCTGTAGTTGCCTTGTTAGCAATCTCCATATATACATTTACTAAAATAGGCGGAGAGTTTATGCCAAAATTAGACGAAGGTGACATTGCTTTTCAGGCGATATTGAAACCGGGGACATCGCTGACTGAGGTTGAAAAAACATCCACGCGGCTACAACAAATCGTCCTTGACAATTTCCCCGAAGTAGAACAAATATTAGGCAGGATCGGAGTAGCTGAAATCCCTACCGACCCAATGCCAATGGACATCGTGGATATGTTCGTCATCCTGAAGCCCAAAGACCAGTGGGTATCGGCACAAACAAAAAGCGAGCTGATTGAGAAAATGAAAGAGAAAATAGCCGTATTACCCGGTATTAATTTCGAATTTACCCAGCCTATAGAGATGCGTTTCAACGAACTGCTCACAGGGGTACGTGAAGATGTTTCGGTAAAACTCTACGGTGAAGACCTGGATGTGCTGGCAGTTAAAGCACAGGAGATGGCTAAGATCATTTCAACCGTTAAAGGTACTGCTGATTTAAAGGTAGAAGCCACCAGCGGACTGCCGCAAATGACGGTTCAATATAACCGTGCCAAAATAGCCCAGTACGGGCTGAATATCCGCGACCTGAATACCATTGTCAGGTCTGCTTTCAGCGGAGAGTCGGCAGGAGTTATATTTGAAGGGGAAAAACGTTTTGACCTTGTGGTGCGGTTGGAGAAAAAGCACAAAAAAGACATAGAAAGTATCAGAAACCTTTATGTACACCTGCCAAATGGGAATCAGGTGCCATTGAAGGAAGTTGCGGAAGTTGACTATAAAGGCGGGCCGATGCAGATTTCACGTGACGGCACAAAAAGAAGGATATATGTAGGGATCAATGTGAGGGGGCGCGATGTAGAATCAACAGTAAAAGATATCCAAAAAAAAATAAATGCCCAGTTAAAATTACCGGCAGGTTATTACATCAAATATGGTGGTGCTTTTGAGAACCTTGAGAGGGCAAAGAAACGCCTTACAGTTGTAGTGCCTCTGGCATTGGTCTTGATATTCATACTGCTATTCCTTGCACTACGCTCCATTAAACAAACAGCACTGATCTATATGGCTATTCCCATGGCTGCTATCGGGGGCATCTTTTCTCTTTACTTCAGAGATATTAATTTCAGCATCTCGGCAGGCGTTGGCTTCATCATATTGTTTGGCGTATCGGTGATGAACGGGCTTATTTTAATAAGCCGGTTCAATGCACTGAAAGAGGAAGGAGTCAGCAACCTTGTGGAAAGGATTACCAAAGGGTCTAAAGAAGTAATGCGCCCCATCCTGCTGGCAGCAAGCACCGATATCGTAGGGTTCATTCCGATGGCTTTATCCCAGTCGGCAGGAGCTGAAGTACAACGGCCCCTTGCAACGGTGGTCATCGGTGGGTTACTTACCGCACTGGTGCTTACCTTACTGGTAATCCCCGTGCTGTATTACTTATTTGAAACATCGGGCAGTTCACAAAAGAAAACCATTGCCGCACCAGGCAAACTCACCACCCTGCTACTGGTTGGCTTACTGGTTTCGGGGTTGGCCACAGGAGTCAAAACAGCGAATGCACAGGAGGTGAATAAAATAACCATGCAACAAGCTATTGAGATTGCCCTGAAGAACAACCCGCAGGTAAAAGCCGCCTCATTGGGTATAGAGAAGCAAGAGAACCTGAAAAAATCGGCCTTTGACCTCGACAATACGGAATTTTCTTACACCAACGGACAGATAAACTCCTCGGTTATTGACAACAGTTGGGAGGTGTCGCAGAATTTTAAATTCCCAACCACATACATTTCGCAGGCAAAGCTGCAAAGCCAAAAAGTGGCACTTAGCGAACAATTATTGTCGGTTTCGGAGAATGAACTGATAAGAAACGTAAAGGCAGCATACTCTCTTTTATCTTACGGGTACAGCCAACTGAGGTTGTTTGTCGAATTAGACAGTATCTACCGGAACTTTGCCAAGGCAGCACAGGTCAGGTACGATACAGGAGAGTCGAACCTCCTGGAAAAAGCCGCAGCACAGGGAAAGTACCAGGAGATAAAATTACGGAGGCAGCAGGCACAAGCCGATGTGCAAATCTATATGCAGGAATTACAACGGTGGCTGAACACCAATGAACCGATAAGCATTGCAGAGCAACAGCTCAACAAAATGGAGATAGAACCGGAGCAGGACACAGCCAGGCTCAACAATAACCCTTTCCTGCAATATTATCAACAACTGATTAAAGTAAGCGAACAGGAATATAAGCTGCAAAAAACAAAGTTCCTGCCCGGACTTTCAGCAGGGTATTTCAGGCAGCAGATAGAAGGTACCCCGGGGTTTACAGGTGTTAAGTTTGGAGTGAATATCCCCATTGCATTTTGGGCAAAACAGGGCAAAGCGCAGGCAGCAAAGGTTGATATAAAAATCACCCGGGCGAAATACGAAAACAGCCGAATGCGCATAAAAACCCTGTTCAACAACCAGATACAGGAATATTTTAAATACAAAAAACTTGTGGATTATTACGAAACACAGGGGCTTGCCATCGCTAATGAACTGATGAAATATGCACAAAAAGGGTATCAGATAGGCGAGATCGACTATGTGGAATACATCCGGAATATTGACCAGGGCATTGAAATCAGGACACAGTACCTTGATAATTTGAAACAATACAACATTACCGTTATTGAGATTAATTTCCTGATGGGAAACTCAAATTAATAATCCATAAAATAAAAATATGATGAAGACAAAAATAACACATCTTACAGCAGTATTGGCAATTGCCGGTTTATTCATTGCTTGTAATCCTGCTAAAGAAAACAACGAAGAACAACATAGTGAAGAAGCATCCCAAGAGAATGTAGTTTCACTGACAAAGCAGCAAATGAAAGCCATTGGGCTGAAGCTGGGGGAAATTGAGAAGTACAACCTCAGCACCACCGTAAAATCCAACGGGAGGACGGCATTACTGCCACAACACAAAGCCAGCGTAAGTGCTCTTATGGGCGGCGCCGTAAAAAATATTTTTGTTATTGAAGGCGAATTCGTAAAAAAAGGGCAGATACTGGCAACTCTTGAACATCCCGATATTGTGGATATGCAGCAGCAGTACCTCGAAAACGTGAACAGCCTTGAATTCCTTAAACAGGATTACCAGAGGAAGAAAAAACTGTATGAAGAAAAAGTGGGGTCGGGGAAGGACTACCAGAAAGCCCTTTCTGAATATAATACTGCCAGGTCAATAGCCAATGGGCTGAAAGCCAAACTACACATGCTCGGCATCAGCATACAGTCGCTGGAACAGGGCAATATAAGCCCCACCATCAACATCACATCTCCAATAGAGGGTTATATACGCTTTGCAGATGTCAATATCGGTTCGTTTGTGGAATCTAATAACGTAATGTTTGAAATTGTAGACAACCGCAGCGTACACGCCGATATCCTGGTATACGAAAAGGACATTTATAAAATAAAAAACGGGCAGGAAATATATTGTACTATTTCCAACATCCCCGGCAAAGAGCTAAAGGGTACCATATTCTCGGTAGGCAAGGCTTACGAAGATAAAGCCAGGGCGATAACCGTACATGCTTACATTGAAAACACCGAAGGCAACATTATTCCCGGGATGTATGTCAATGCCCGCATAATGGTTGACAGTATCACTACCGATGTCCTTCCTGAGGAAGCCATTGCAACCGAAGGTGATAAACATTTCATTTTTGTGAAAACAGAAGGGGGGCAACTCCATACAGGAAAGAATGAACCTAGCCAGGAGGAAAATGGCAATGATGGACAGGGAGGAAAATGGTACTTCAAAAAAACAGAAGTAATACCCGGCATCAGGGACAATGGGCTTGTAGAAATCAAGCTGTTGGCACCATTGCCTGAAGATGCCGAGATAGCAGTTAATGCCGCCTATTACCTGCTGGCTGAAATGGGTAAAGGAGAAACTGAAGAATAACATTAAAAAAAATAAAATTATGAAAGAAATAAAAGCATTTGTAAGGCCTAATAAGGTGAATAACATTGTTCATAACCTGAAAGAAGCCGGATATGAGAATATAACCGTATCAATGGCCGAAGGCACCGGGAAATTCCAGGATGAGAAAGCCTTTGTATCACAAAAGTTCTCTATTACCGATAGTGAGATTGCTAAACTCGAAATGGTTGTGAAGAAAAAAGATGTGGATGCCGTCATCAGTATTATTTCCGAATACGGGAAAACATTAAATCCCGGAGACGGGATTATCTATGTCTCTGATGTTGAAAAGGCATACCGTGTTAAAACAGGTTTGAAGAACGGGGAGTGAGAGGTTATTTTTTAAAATCTGTTTTTGTGCCCCGAAGCAATCGGAGTTGATCGATTAAGTTCTCAGGCAAGGGAAGATTGCCATGGGAATAGCAGCAAGGGGCATCAATGGAAACCTACTCTTTTTAGCATAAAGGTACGAAGAAGTTGATGCCCCGCACATGCAGGCAACCGGTATCCGGGTTTTAAGAATATACATAAACTACCCGGTGCCGGGGTGGTGGGAAACGCCTCTATGTCGTGTATTTTAATGTAAAAAAAGTAATAAAACTTCTGGAATCTTATAATAATGAAAAAATATCAATTAAAGAACCTGTCATGTGCTTCCTGTGCTGCAAAGATTGAAGGAGGTTTGGCAAAACTCGATGAAGTAAAATTTGTAAATGTCAACTTTGCCACTTCTTCACTGACAATAGACACGGATAACCTTGAAATTGTAAAAAGCAAAATAAAAGAGATAGAAGCGGAAGTTGAAATTGAAGATGACAACAAAAAAGCAACAATAGTTTCAACAAGTGAACTTGCCGAAAACAAATCGACAATAATTAAAGCGTCCTTAGCTATCCTCCTTTTACTCATTGGCCTTATATTCGAAGAAGAGTTGCACAACACGCCTTTTCAGGCAGCAGAATATTTAGTATTTGTAACCGCCTATCTGCTTGTGGGTTGGAAAGTGCTCACATTAGCCGTAAAAAACATCATAAGAGGCCAGGTTTTTAATGAGCATTTTTTAATGGCTATTGCCACCCTGGGTGCTTTTGCGATACATGAAATGCCCGAAGCAGTTGCAGTAATGTTGTTTTATGTTGTTGGCGAACTGTTCCAGGATATTGCGGTACACCGGTCTCGAAAGTCTATAAAATCACTCCTTGAAATAAAACCGGATTATGCGAACCTTAAAGTAAACGGAGATATAAAGAAGGCCTCCCCGGAAGAAGTGCGCATCGGGGACGTGATAATTGTAAAAGCAGGCGAAAAAATCCCTTTGGACGGACTGGTAACCGATGGCAACTCATTTGTTGACACATCGGCTCTCACAGGGGAAAGTGTCCCCCGAAAAGTTAAAGTAAACGATGAAGTATTAGCCGGCACAATAAACCAGTCGGGGTTGCTCACCGTTAAAGTCACACGGCTTTTCGGCGAATCATCCATAACAAAAATCCTTGAGATGGTTGAGAATGCAACATCCAAGAAAGCAAAAACCGAGAAATTCATCACCTCCTTCGCTAAATACTATACGCCCGTAGTAGTGTTTGGTGCCCTTTTACTTGCTGTTTTGCCCCCGCTTTTAATAAGTGGCGCAACTTTTAACGATTGGATTTACAGGGCCCTGGTGGTACTGGTTATTTCATGCCCCTGCGCACTTGTAATCAGTATCCCGCTGGGTTATTTCGGTGGCATCGGCGGTGCTTCCCGCAGGGGGATATTAGTGAAGGGCTCCAACTTCCTGGATGCCCTTACACAGATTAGAACCGTAGTGTTTGATAAAACAGGGACCTTGACCAAAGGCGAATTTAAAGTTTCCGGGATATTCCCTTCAAATGGGTTCAACGAAAACAAAATTCTTGAATATGCAGCCTGTGCCGAGTATAATTCGAACCATCCGATAGCAAAATCCATATTAGAATCATATAACATGGAACCTGACAACTCGAGAATTGAGAAAGTCGATGAAATATCAGGGTATGGGGTTAGGGCATACATCGATAAAAAAGAAATACTCGTTGGGAATGACAAGCTCCTCCACAGAGAAAATATAGAACACGATAAATGCGAGGTGGGGGGGACTGTTGTCCATGTTGTTATCGATAAAAAATATGCAGGCTATATTGTTATTTCTGATAATTTGAAAGACGATGCCGTTTATGCTATTGAGCAGCTAACCAAAAAGGGGATAAATACGGTTATGCTAACAGGCGACAACAAATATGCAGCAGGGTTATTTGCAAAAAAACTGGGCATAAAAGAATATTATGCCGAACTGCTTCCTGAAAACAAAGTTGAACATATTGAAAGATTGCTGAACAAAAACGGCAAAGTTGCTTTTGTGGGCGATGGAATAAACGATGCCCCTGTACTTGCCCGTGCTGATATAGGGATTGCCATGGGTGCCCTTGGTTCCGATGCTGCAATCGAAACAGCAGATGTTGTTTTAATGACCGACTCCCCTTCAAAAGTTACCGATGCTATTAATGTTGCCCGTAAAACCAGAAGAATAGTCTGGCAGAACATCATTTTTGCATTGGGGGTCAAACTGGCCTTTATCGCTTTGGGGGTTCTCGGTATTGCTACCATGTGGGAGGCTGTTTTTGGCGATATGGGTGTGGCTCTGATTGCAGTATTTAATGCCATAAGGATTTTAAAAGATTAATTGATTAAGCCCGATAATGTTGTAAATTTGATAAAACCTGGACGATGTTCAAAAAAGCGATACATATTACTCTTGCACTGGTTTTCATCTTATCAATCAGAGGGGTAACTGTTCAGCAGAACTTTTGTGACAATGAAATGATTTCCACTTATTTTGGAAATACTTCGGAAGAATGTTGCGAAAATCCTTGTTCCTTTTGCCATATAAAAATAATTGTAGTTAAAGTAACCGATAGTATTATTACCTCTGTCAAGAAAAGCAAGATTGAAGAACAATTGGTTGTTAAATGCCCATTCTTACTTTGTGCCGATAGTAACATTACACACTTTAACAAAAAATATTCAGTTGATCTTTCAAATACACTCCCTCTGGTTACACTTTCTTTAAACAGAGCCCAACTACAGGTTTATTTGTGTTGAAATAATATTTGTGGCATTTTCGGTAAAGGTTGGGGGTAGAGTAATAAACAACCTGCTTTTAAATATTATAAACGCGGCCTTCCCTAACCTGAATAATTCACAAATTGTCCTATTCTTAATAATCAGAGTTTATAATAACCATTAATGCTTTTTAACCTGAATAATTCAGGTTAAATAAGCTAATAAAGAGAAAAAAATAATCATGAAATACTATTTTATCAAAACACTATTTTTTGTAACGTTTGATAAAGCGATCCAGCTAGTTACAGAAGAATTAAAAAAACAAGGGTTCGAAGTCCTGACTGAAATTGATGTACAAGAAACATTGAAACAAAAACTCAATGTCGATTTCAGGAAATATCGCATATTTGGTGTGTTTAATCCTTCCTTTTTTCATAAAGCATTAAAGGCAGAACTTAATATTGGAACAATGATGCCGTACAATGTAGTTGTTATGGAAATGGACGATGGAAAAATACGTGTTAGTTCAATTGAGCCGGTTGCTTCAATATTAGCTGTAAGCAATACTGAATTAGATCTAATTACACAGCAAATTAATGCTAAACTTAAAACAGTAATTAATAATTTATAAATATTGGATATGAAAAAGATTATAAATTTAATAGAAGCAACATTGTTGATTTTCATATTATCAACAATAAGTACTTATGCACAAGAAATAGAAAAAGTAGTTGGGACAGTCGGTGGCGAGAGATTAGGTAACGATGGAATTGTAATATGCGTTTTGGGTACACAGGCATGTATGCCGGTACGGATAGATAAAAACATGACTGTTCAATACAACGGGAAGGAAACAAAATTAACCGATTTACCTTTCGCACTCTATTTGGAAGCCGATATCGAAGTTGGCAAGAATATAATTAAAACCATAAGTGTAGACGAAAAAAAGACAGTAATTTGTTTTGCTGATCACAAAAAAGGTGACGATGAAAAATTGTCCCGGTTATTAAAAAAAATAGACGGGGTAGAGAATTTCAAATTATATCCTGAATCGAACCAGGTGCTTATTGATTATAATCCGAAAAAAATCGCTTATAGAGTTTTAGAGAGAAAAATTAAAAACGAAGGTTTTATATTAGAATAAAAAAAGGAGGCCATTAAAATGAAGTTGTTTAAAAGTGGATTTCCGAGAGTGGCTTATTGATTTTTAGCCCCGGATACCCGGGGAACCCGGTTTTTATTGCATCCGATTAGGGATGCAAGGGAGATTGGCTGATATCCAATAAATCAAGATGTTGCTGCAGATTATCAATTTAACTTTAAACAACTTCATTAAAATGGTGTTATATTTATAAATAAAAATAGTTGAATTATGAAATATTATTTTGAAAAAACAACAGATTACTCTTTTGAAGAAGCAGTAGAAAGGGTAACAGAAGAACTGAAAAAAGAAGGATTCGGAATACTGACCGAAATAGACGTACAGGCAACATTAAAGAAGAAATTGGATGTTGACTTCAGGAAATACAAAATCCTGGGTGCCTGCAACCCTCCTTTTGCATACAAAGCACTGCAGGAAGAAAAGAATGTTGGTGCGATGTTGCCCTGCAATGTAATTGTACAGCAGATTTCAGAAAACCAGGTAGAAATTGCGGCTGTTGACCCGGTTGCGTCCATGCAGGCAATTAAAAACAGTAAGCTGGAAGGTATCGCAAATGAAATAAGGTCGAAACTGGAACAGGTAATAATTAAGACATAAAAGGCTATCTAAATAATATAAAAGCATGAAGAATATAAAAATCATTTCATTATTGATAATGCTGTTCTCTTTACAATCGTTATCAGCCCAACAACATGGGAAATATTACTTTAATAAAACTATCAATGGCACATTCGATGATGTAACTGATAAAGTAAAATCAACACTGAAAGAACAGGGCTTTGGTATAATAACCGAGATTGATATGCACACCAAACTGAAGGAAAAACTGGGCGATATAGGAATGAAGCCTTATAAGATCCTTGGTGCATGTAACCCTTCCTATGCTTACCAAACATTACAGGTAGAAGAAAATATAGGTGTTTTCCTTCCTTGCAAGGTATTGGTGAAGGACCTGGGAGATGGTAATATAGAAGTCGTAATGGTGAATCCTTCTGCTTTAATGAATATGCTTGGCAACGAGGAACTTGAAAAGATAGCACAAAAAGTAACAGGTAAATTCTTAGCAGCTCTCGAAAAACTTTAGTATATAAGGTAAACCTGGCAACAAAGTCAGGAAAATGAAGATACGCGAAAGAACAGTTACTTTTTAAATAATCAGCGTCATGGGGCATTCTCATAATCATACCCACTCAACGCAATATAATAAAGCCTTTGCAATAGGTATAGGCCTAAATGCCATCTTTGTAGCTGTAGAAATCTTTTACGGGCTGATAGCCAATTCGTCAGCATTACTGGCCGATGCGGGGCATAATGCAAGCGATGTTTTAAGTTTGGTATTTGCCTGGGCAGCTATATGGTTTGCCACTAAAAAACCCAAAGGGAAATATACTTATGGCTTGCGCAAAACAACCATCCTGGTATCTATCCTGAATGCACTTTTATTGTTTGGGGCTGTAATTGCCATTGGCTGGGATGCAATGGGTAAATTCAAAAACCCCGAACCGGTTGCAGGTACACAGGTAATGATTGTTGCAGGGATCGGTGTGGTAATCAATACCCTCACAGCCCTGCTTTTTATAAGGGGCCAAAAAGATGACCTGAACATAAAAGGGGCATTCCTCCACATGGCTGCCGATGCAGGGGTTTCCCTGGGGGTTGTAATTGCAGGATTACTGATTAACCTTACCGGCAAGCAATGGATTGACCCGGCAATGAGCTTCCTGATAATTATTATAATCCTTTGGGGTACCTGGCGTTTGTTTACCGATTCGATTGACCTGGCACTGGATGCCGTACCCAAACACATCAGGCTCGAAGAAGTACGTAACTTCCTTTTATCCAGTGACGGGATTGAAGATATACACGATTTGCATATTTGGGCAATGAGCACCACACAGGTTGCTTTAACAGCCCACCTGATAATGCCAGAAGGGCATAACGATAAATTTATTGCCAATATACAGGAACAATTAAAGCACAAATTCGGTATTGGGCACATAACTTTCCAGATAGAGGATAGAATTATTGAAGAAAATTGTAGAAACGATTATTGTTAATACTTTTTTTTTAGAAATCGTTATATTTCTTAAAAAAATGTACTTTTGTTTTTACATGGATAATTACACTCTATATATTAAGAATATGGTTTGTCCCCGCTGTATTGAAGCCGTACAGGACTTATTACAAAATGAAAAGCTTGATATTGAGTATATTGAACTGGGGAAAGTAGTTTTAAACAATAAACTAACGCCCGAAGACCTGCCTAAACTTGGGGAACTCCTTAAAAAAAGAGGTTTTGAACTCCTTCAGGATAAAAATAAAAGAATCATTGATGAAATAAAAACCGAAATTATTAAAATAATACATTATGATAAAGATATTGAAGGCCATGTAAATATCTCACATCATATTTCAAAAGCATTAGGTTATGATTATTCTTACTTAAGCTCCTTATTTTCATCTATAATGGGTGTAACAATTGAGAAATACCTAATAGCCCAGAAAATTGAAAAAGCAAAGGAGCTACTCATATATGATGAACTAAGTATCAGCGAAATAGCCTATCAGTTAAATTATAGCTCCAGCCAACATTTCTCCAGGCAGTTTAAGGCTGTAACAGGTTTATCCCCATCCTCATTTAACAAAAACAGAAAAGCAAGAAGAAAGCCTCTAAACGAAATTTAAGAGGCTGTTTAAAAATTATGCACATCTTTTCAAAAATTGTATACAAAACATTTAAGAGTTAGGGCTATGTTTGTAAAAACAAATTTTATAAAATGGTAAAGAAGGCCAGTCATATTGTTTTAGCAACCCTCCTGATAGTTATCACTACCGGGATGACTGTATCTAAACATTATTGTGGCAACGACCTAAAATCCATTACTGTATCCTCCGGGCAACATTCATGCTGCGAAACACCTTCAGGATGTTGCCATGATGAATCCCAGATTATACAGATTAAAGACTATTTTTCCGTTTGTACGCTTTGCTTTGATTTTACTCAGCTGGCTGTTATTCTGCCAGTTATAGTTGACAATCGGAATAATAGCCTGCAATGCGAATTGAAAACAGAGAATATAAATTCTCCACCACCAAAGATCCAAACGGTTCTTTCCTCCCTGCAGACATATCTTTTATAATTTAGTACTCAATTGAAGGCATTTGGTACCTGGCTATGGCCTTGTACTGAAATTACTATAAGATTAAGTGTCAATTGAGTTAATAATTTCATAAAATTAATCGTAAATTGAGTTAATAATATCATAAAAAACAATCTATGCTTAATAAAACTATTCGTTTCTTCCTTGAAAACAAGTTAGTAACATTCCTCATCCTGTTTATAATTATTGCACTTGGAATTGTAAACTCCCCATTTGGGTGGAAAACCGGGATTTTACCATCAGACCCGGTGCCGGTTGATGCCATTCCTGATATTGGTGAAAACCAACAAATTGTTTACACCGAGTGGCCGGGCCGGTCGCCACAGGATATCGAAGACCAGATATCGTATCCGTTAACCACATCCCTTCTGGGGATACCCGGAGTAAAAACCATTCGTAGCAACTCCATTTTCGGATTGTCGAGTATCTACATTATTTTCGATGAAGACATTGAATTTTATTGGGGGCGCACCCGGATACTGGAGAAACTAAATTCGTTACCCGCCGGGACTTTGCCTAACGATGTTACCCCGGCACTTGGCCCCGATGCTACAGCACTGGGGCAGATTTACTGGTATACCCTCGAAGGGCGCGACAAAAACGGGAAGCCTGCCGGCGGTTGGGACCCACAAGAATTAAGGACTATCCAGGATTTCTACGTCCGGTACTCATTAACAGCGGCAAAAGGGGTGTCCGAAGTAGCCTCTATTGGTGGCTTCGTAAAAGAATACCAAATTGACATTGACCCCAACGCCATGAAAGCAAACGGGGTGAATATTTCCCAGATAATGGCAGCTGTAAAAAACAGCAACCTCGATATTGGCGCACGAACCATAGAATTTAACCGGGTAGAATATTTAGTTAGGGCACTGGGGTATATTAAAAGCCTGGAAGATTTAGAACAGAGCGTAGTTGCCGTTCACAACAATGTGCCAATCCGGTTAAAAGATGTTGCCAAAATAAATTTTGGCCCGGCAACACGCCGCGGAGGGCTCGATAAAGGTGGCTCTGAAGCCGTAGGTGGCGTTGTGGTTGCCCGTTATGGGGCTAACCCCATGGCAACCATTAACAATGTGAAAAAGAAAATTGCTGAAATAGCGGCCGGACTGCCATCAAAAACACTGGCCGATGGAACGGTATCGAGAGTAACCATTGTCCCGTTTTACGACCGTACCGGATTAATTAAAGAAACACTCGGAACGCTGGAAGAGGCTCTTTCACTGGAAGTCCTCATTACTATTCTTGTAGTTATTGTATTGGTTTTAAACCTGCGTGCATCATTCCTTATTTCCAGTTTACTTCCAATTGGGGTATTAATGACTTTCATTGTAATGCGCCACTTTGGTGTTGATGCCAATATTGTTGCTCTCTCGGGTATTGCAATTGCCATTGGTGTAATGGTCGATGTGGGGATAGTATTTACAGAGAATATTGTGCGCCATCTCGAGATGGCGAAAAATATTGGCGTCCGGGGCAAGAAATTGCTTGCTGTTATTTATGATGCTACCATTGAGGTAGCCAGTGCTGTGATAACAGCCTTAGGGACAACAATCGTAAGCTTCTTGCCTGTATTTGCCATGCAGGCCGCCGAAGGGAAACTATTCAGGCCCCTGGCTTTTACTAAAACATTTGCCATGCTATCGGCTCTGGTTATCGGACTGATTTTTATCCCGGCACTGGCCAACCTCGTTTTCTCCATCCGGTTCGACAAAAAGAAGTCGAAGGTTATTTTTAACTCAATACTTGCCATTGCCGGCATTGTTTTATTAATTATGAGCGGCAGCTGGATTGCACTAATATTAATTGCTGTTGCCATAAATAATTTGATGGAAAATAAATTGCCATGGCTCGACTCAAAAAAATCGAACCTCATAAATATATTGCTTACATTGTCGGTGGTTGTCTTCTTCCTTGCAAGGGTATGGATGCCACTGGGTGCCCAAAACAGTTTCCTTGCAAACTTCCTGTTTGTAATTATAGTTGTTGGGACTATCCTCGGTGCATTAATGACCATCGTACATTTCTATAAGCAAATACTACAATGGTGCCTCGCCCACAAATGGCAATTCCTTACCATCCCGATTATTGTAGTTCTTTTTGGGATTATGACCTGGCAGGGCTGGGACAGAATGTTCGGATTTATGCCTAAATTTATTACAGAAACCAGTTTTTGGGCAAAAGCCGAAAAAAGATTCCCTGGTGTTGGGAAAGAATTTATGCCTGCACTGGACGAAGGCTCATTCTTGTTTATGCCAACTACAATGCCTCACTCGGGTATTGCCGAAAACCTTGAAGTAATTGCCCTGTTAGACAAAAAACTGAATGCCATTCCCGAGGTAGAGAGTGTTGTCGGGAAATGGGGCCGTGTAAACTCTGCGCTCGACCCGGCACCAACATCCATGTATGAGAATGTGATTAATTATAAATCAGAATATATTTTAAATGAAGACGGGCACCGCATCCGCTTTAAAGTAAACAAAGACAACGAGTTTGTTTTGCAGGATGGGAGTATTTACGATCCTGAAAAAACAGATTTACGCTCAATTGAAGAATCAGATTTAATTAAGGATAAAAACGGGGAATATTTCCGCCAGTGGCGCGACAATATCCATTCTCCCGATGACATCTGGGCCGAAATCATCAAACAGTCAACTATTCCCGGCCTGACTTCGGCACCAAAACTGCAGCCCATTCAAACCCGTTTGGTGATGTTGCAAACCGGTATGCGGGCACCCATGGGAATTAAAGTATTTGGCCCCGACCTGGAGACTATCGAAAAAGTGGGTTATGAAATCGAACGCTACCTGAAACAGGTCGAGGGGGTCGAACCGATGTCGGTATTTGCCGACCGGGTAGTGGGGAAACCATATCTCGAAATGGAAATTAACCGCGATGCCGTAGCACGTTACGGACTGAGCATCAAAAGCCTTCAGGCCGTTTTAAGCAGTGCTGTTGGTGGGATGCAACTTACTTCCACAATTGAAGGGCGCGAACGTTTTCCGGTTCGGCTGCGTTATGCACGCGAGTACCGCGACAATCCCGAGGATTTGAAAAAAATCCTCATTCCAACGCCAACAGGAGCCCAGGTTCCATTGGGAGAACTGATAACCATTCATTACGTACGCGGGCCGCAGTTAATTAAAAGCGAAAACACCTTCCTCGTTGGATATGTGATATTCGATAAAAAGCCACAATATGCCGAGGTTGACGTAGTAGAGAATGCCCAAAAATATTTGAATGAGAAAATGGAAGCCGGCGAATTTATGTTACCCGGCGGTGTGAGCTACATCTTTACCGGGAACTACGAAAACCAAATCAGGGCAACAAAACGCCTGATGATTGTAGTGCCGATTTCACTCATCCTTATTTTCCTGATCCTCTATTTCCAGTTTAGCTCCGTCACCGTTTCGCTGATGACCTTCTCAGGTATCCTCGTAGCATTCTCAGGCGGATTTATCATGATCTGGTTATACGGCCAGCCATGGTTCCTAAACTTCGATGTTGGAGGAATAAATATCCACGATATGTTCCAAATGGGGACGGTGAACCTGAGTGTAGCGGTCTGGGTAGGTTTTATCGCATTGTTTGGTATTGCTACCGATGATGGGGTAATAATAGGGACTTATTTAAAACAGGTTTTCGCACGTAACCACCCCAGAACGGTTGCCGAGATAAGAAAATCTGTCCTCGAAGCCGGGACACAACGTGTCCGCCCGGCAATGATGACAGCCTCCTCCGCCGTTATCGCCCTGTTGCCGGTATTATCTTCTACCGGTAAAGGTTCCGATATTATGGTTCCTATGGCAATCCCGTCATTTGGAGGGATGCTCATTCAGGTAATGACCATGTTTGTGGTGCCGGTACTTTACAGCATGTGGCAGGAAGGTAAATTAAGAAAAGAATTAAGAAGAGAATCAAGAAACAATAAATAGGTGTAAAATGAGAAATACAGAATTAAATAATATTCACTCCTCCAAATCTCCCCTGAAGGGAAGTACCTGGGCCAAACTATTGAAACAGTTGGCAGGGGTGACAGGTAGCCTTTTATTGGTAATACTACTTGCATTTAATAGTAATGCACAGGATGAGTTAAACAACTATTTGCAGGCTGCGGCAGAGAATAACCCGGGATTGAAAGCCAAATTCAACGACTACATGGCAGCCCTCGAAGTGGCTCCGCAGGTGAAAGCTTTGCCCGACCCACAAGTGGCCTTTGCTTACTTTATCAGCCCTGCCGAAACACGAGTAGGGCCACAACGCTTTAAATTCTCCGCATCGCAGATGTTTCCATGGTTTGGCACATTGCAAGCCAGGGAGAATGTTGCTGTGCAGGCCGCAAAAGCAAAATATGAACTTTTCAGAGAATCAAAATCGAAACTGTTCAACGATGTGAAAGCAGCATATTACAACCTCTATTTCAACCAAAAAGCGGAGGTAATTACACTCGAGAATATCGATATCCTGAATACATTCCAAAGACTGGCCAACATAAAAATTGAGACCGGCCTGGTATCGATGGTTGATGAGTACCGTATTGAAATGGAGATAAATGAATTGGAAAACCAGTTGGCACTTTTAAAAGACAAAGAACGGTTTTTAAGAACCGCATTCAATAATCTTTTAGACGTAGGAAGCAACGATGTAGTCCTGCTCCCGGAAGACCTGTGGACAACAGATTTCTCTTATTCAAAACAAGCTGCCCTCGACTCCATCACCCAATTTAACCACCGGTTGCTAAGCATCGATTTCCAGCAGGCAGCTCTTGGTTATAAACGCGAAGTGGCCGCCCTCATGGGAAAACCCAATATTAAACTTGGGCTAGATTACACATTTGTTGGCAAAGGGCGGAACAACCTGGCCGGGAAAGACGCTTTTGTTTTCCCAATGGTAGGTGTTACCATTCCTCTTTACCGCAATAAGTACAAAGCCATGGTACAAGAAGTGGTTTACCTGGAAGCAGCGAAAACCAATGAAAAAGCGGACAAAACAAATATGCTCGAAACACTTTTCGAAAAAGCGTGGAAAGACTACCTTGACGGCGACAGGAGGATTGACCTTTATAAAACACAACTCATACTTGCTAAACAGTCACTAAACTTATTAGCGACAGAATATGCAACAGAGAGTAAGAATTTTGAGGAGATACTCCGCATGGAACGCAAAGTATTAAAGTACAATCTGGAACTGGAAAAAGCAAAAGCCGACAAGCAGGCAGCAGTTGCATTTATAGCTTATTTAATGGGTAAATAATAATGTGGTGATATTAAGATTTACGAAAAAAACTTTTCAACATCAAAAAAAAATAAAAATTATGAAACAAATAATAAAACAAATAACTGAGAAGTATAAGTTAGTACTTGTGGTTACATTTATAGCATTACTGGTGGGTTACCTAATCGGTTCATCAACAAGCCAACAAATCAGCGAATCAGCAAATCAGCAAACCGGTGAATCAGCAGATCAACACGCCAACGAACCGGCAAATCAAATCTGGACCTGCTCAATGCACCCGCAGATTAAGCAAGACCATCCCGGGAAATGCCCGATTTGCGGCATGGATTTAATTCCGTTGGCAACACTAAGTTCGAACGAGGACGATGTAAACCCCAATGAAATTGTTTTATCTGAATCGGCAATAAAACTGGCTGACATAGAAACGATAATTGTTACCAAAGGGACTCCTCAGAAAACGGTTTTCCTACAAGGTAAAATACAGGCCGACGAACGCAATATTGCAGAACTTACTGCACGATTTGGAGGACGGATAGAGAAACTGTTTGTAAATTTCACCGGGCAGGAAGTGAGCAAGGGCGAAAAACTGGCTACAATTTATTCTCCGGGGTTAGTTACGGCGCAACGCGAGTTACTCGAAGCCATTTCGTTTAAAGAGAGCCGCCCTGCACTTTATACCGCTGCCAAAGCAAAACTGAAATTGTGGGATTTAACCGATGAACAAATCTCGGCTATCGAAGAAAAAGGCGAGCCACAGGTTTATTTCGATGTGCTTTCTCCAATTACCGGAACGGTAACTGTGCGCCACGTAGCACTGGGCGATTACATTAAAGAAGGGATGGCACTATTTCAAGTAGTAGACTTAACCAATGTCTGGGGGATGTTTGACGCATACGAAAGCGACCTCCCCTGGGTGAGGCTGGGCGACAAAGTAGAGTTTACCGTCCAGGCACTGCCGGGTAAGAACTTTACGGCAAAGGTTACCTACATCGACCCGTTTATTAACAGTAAAACACGCATTGCAAAAGTCCGTGTCGAAGTTCCGAACAGAAACAGAAAGCTGAAACCGGAGATGTTCCTGAATGGAATCGTTTTATCGAAAAAGGCTGCGAAAAGCACGGAGATACTTATTCCAAAATCATCGATCCTTTGGACCGGCAAACGCGCTGTGGTATATGTAAAAATACCCAACCGCGAGAATCCTTCATTCTTGTACCGCGAAGTGGTGCTTGGACCCGAAGCCGGGGCTTTTTATGTAATTGCAAGCGGATTGATGGAAGGCGAAGAAATTGCTACCAACGGCGTATTCAAAATTGATGCTGCCGCACAATTGCAGGGTTTGCCAAGTATGATGAACCCCGAAGGAGGCGCCGGCTCAACACCACACGACATGTCGAAAATGGATATGGGCGGTGGTAAGAAAACCATGTCGGAAGAGGAGCATAAAGCAATGAATAAAAGCATGGGGAGGATTGATGCCGCCCCGGCCTTTAAAAAACAGTTAACCGAGGTTTACAATAAATATTTAGTGATGAAAGATGCCTACGTGGCTTCCAATGCAAAAGAAGTAAGTGCTGCAGCAAAAAAGGTGCAAAGTGCAATAGAAGCCATTGACATGGGACTGTTAAAAGGCAATGCCCACAGGGTATGGATGGGGCAACTTGGCGCTCTTGAACAGCCCATCGGGTCAATCAGTAAATCAAATGATATAGTACGACAACGAATCGATTTTGCAAAATTCAACCTGGCATTATACAAAAGCCTGAAAACTTTTGGGTTAAGCGGTGAAACAGCATTTTACCAGTATTGCCCAATGGCAGATGGCGAGAAAGGTGCTTATTGGTTTAGCGACTCTAAAGAAATCAGGAACCCTTATTTTGGCGAAGCAATGTTAGGATGCGGAGAAAACAGGGAAACCCTGAAATAAGGGGGTAATAACCGGTTAGGGGCTTCTGCCCCTTCCGGTTTACATTAAATATAAAACCATTGGGTCATGGAAACAGTAAAAAATAATTTCACAATGAACAACAGTAAAGAACTGATCCTTCATTCCTTCATTGGATTATTAATCGGATATTTCTTTTTACATCCTGTAAGCATGGTTATTTACTGGTTTGAAATGAACGACTCTGATATTACCCTGGCAGAACTTGGTAAAGTATTCTCAGAAAATATTATTCACTCCTTCAGCCTGCACATGATGCCCATGTCGATTGCATTTTCAATCCTGGGTGCAGTTATTGGTTTTGGATCCGGTTTATATTACACATCAATCAAAAAAAAGAACCGCGCTTTGTATGGGAAAAATCAGCTTCTTCGGCAAAGTATCCCGATTATGATAAATGAAGGCGAAAATGAATTTGTTGAGTTTAAATCGTCATTAAGGCATGATTACCGGCAGGTTAAAACGGATAAGAACCTTGAACAGGTTATTATAAAATCAATTGCAGGTTTTTTAAATGCAAAAGGCGGGACATTGTTAATTGGTGTTAATGACTTTGGAGAAATATTAGGGATTGAAAACGATTACATGACACTAAAAAAGAAAAACAGGGACGGATTTTATCAAAGGCTGGTATTATTAGTCTCCAATGCCTTTGGGAAAGATGTTTTCTCAAAAGTACATGTTACTTTTCACGAACTTGAAAATAAAGATATCTGCAGCCTCTTTATTGAACCTTCTATAAAACCGGCCTTTGTAAAGGAAGGTAACCGTACGGCCTTTTACTTACGAACCGGTAATGTGACAAACCCACTAACTACACTCGAAGTTGTGGAGTATATACAAAGCAGGAATAAAAATTAAAATCATGGACAATCAAAACAGTCTTAAAATAGTAGAAGTCGAACAGGCTCTTTCTGAAGATGAACAAAAAGATTACAGGCTTAAACTTGCCGGGCTGGCAAAAGTTGCCGGGGTAATAAGTATCTGCCTTGAATCGGAAGAACTATATCTTGAGTATGACCCGTATAAATGCAGCATTGAATTTATACAAGCAGAATTAGAAAAAATTGGGTTTCCGACTAAAAAAAAGAAGAAACAGAATTTCTTTCAAAAATCGATAAACAAGTTGGCTCAAGAGAATCAAGAAAGCTACAGCAATAAGAAACTGGAATGCTGCAATCTAAATAAATAAGAATTAAAATTTCAATACATGAAAACAAATCAAATAATTATTACAGGAAGCATAA
>UOEP01000073.1_pt1 | contig 40658 bp, 23 predicted proteins | sample 1989931 | NCBI WGS metagenome assembly UOEP01 (sample SAMEA4712198, study PRJEB27164) | hydrothermal vent metagenome | biome: marine basaltic hydrothermal vent biome; feature: marine hydrothermal vent; material: mineral | place: Pacific Ocean | collected 2011-06-14/2011-07-23 | depth 1691 m
AAAAGTTAGCGCAGTTTGTGGATCATTGTTTTGTGCATTTTTTATGCCTTCCTGAAACAATTCATTGCATCTGACACTATCTGCCTTAAAACCAGTACTATATCTGTCTTTTGCACTTTCCTGCCCCTTCAACCCCGTATGGGGGATAAAACTGAGGGTAAAAAAAATAAATATAAATATTTTTTTCAACGCATTGGTATTTAGGTGTTTATAATTGAGTTTGTAAATCAGTTTTAATCTTTTCCGCAGTTTTAGGGGGTTACCTTTTCCCAAAAACCCGGATATCTTGATAGACGGTCGGTAATAATGTACGAAAACAACGGATAACAACAAAACAATAAGTACATTTTTTATTGACATTTTTTTAACACAACAACACATAAAACCAACAACAATGAAAACTTTAGTAAACAACAACTTTGAGGAGTTAAATTTCGATGTATTAAACGAGAGTGAAATGACCATGGTAAAAGGCGGGCTGGCATCAGTGCCAAGGGATGAAGATTTGTATCCACCACTTGAGCCTTAATAACCCGGTAATCTCGTATTAGGATAAAGTTATCAACAAGAGGCTACCCTTTTGTTAATAACTAAAGGTATTCCGCTTGCCTGCAAAAAGTTCGTAGTTCCTGAAAAGGCATTTTAGTGAGCCGTTATAAAGCTCAACAGAACTTGCAGGTTTAAGCCCGACATTATTCAACAGTTCTTTTGAAGCAGACAATATCCAGGCAGTGTTGCCTGGATATTGATGTTTCAGGCGTTCCCCTATCATGGCGTATAACTTATCAAGGCCAGGCTGGCTCAACCGTTCACCGTATGGAGGGTTGACCATTATGGTTGCGCCATTGCCCCGGAGTGTTAAGTCCTTAAAATCAGCAACCTTAAATGTTATGTGGTTAAAGATTTTTGCATTACGTGCATTGGCTTTCGCATAACCTATATTCCGGGCTAACAGGTCGGAAGCATATATTTTTTTACTAAAATCCTGTTTCCCTGTTTCGGAGGCTACAGTATTAAACAATCCGGCATCATAATCTATCCAGTTTTCAAAGGCAAATTCTTTCCTGAAACTCCCCGGAGGGGTATTGGTGGCAATTAGTGCCGCTTCAACGGGCAATGTGCCGGAGCCACACATTGGGTCGATAAAGTCGGACTCGCCTTTCCACCCGGAGAGGAGGATCATGCCTGCTGCCAGCACCTCACTTAACGGGGCAGTGCCCTGTGCAACCCGGTAACCGCGTTTATGCAGCGATTCGCCGGAGCTGTCCAGCGACAGGAAGCATTGATTCCCAGTAATGTGTACATGTACGGCAACCTCCGGATCCTTTGTGTCTACATTTGGGCGGCTGCCTGTTTTTGCCCTGAATGAATCGACAATGGCATCTTTTACTTTTAGCGAGGCAAACATGCTGTTCCTGAATTCACCGGAGTTGATGACTGTACTGTAAACCGCAAAACTTTGGTTTACATCCATTAAATCCTCCCAGGCTGTACCCCTGCATTTTTTGTAGAAATCGTCAACAGACCTGAACCTGAAGGTTGAAAGCTGTTTTAATACCCTGAGAGCCGTGCGGAGGTTATAATTTGCTTTATACAGTAGTTTTTTATCCCCGTTAAAGGTAACAGCCCGCCTCCCGGATTGAATGTTCTTCCCTCCAATTAATTTTACCTCCCGGGCAAGTACCTCTTCAAGCCCGGCAAAGGTTTTTACGGTGATTGTGTAGTTTTCCAATTTCCTTTATCTATAAATAACTCAGCGGGTACTTTAAGCCACCCGCTGAGTAGGATTAATTACCCTTAAATGCCGGCTCCGTCACAAAAAAACCATTCTTTTGGTTTCGATTGGACCACTTTTGAATTTGGAGGGATATTGCGCGTTACCCATACATTTCCGCCAATTATTGAATTTTTACCAATCGTGATCCTCCCAAGTATAGTTGCTCCGGCATAAATTACCACATTGTCTTCTACAATAGGGTGCCTGGGGATACCTTTGATCGGTTTCCCATCTTCGTCCAACGGGAAACTTTTTGCCCCAAGGGTAACCCCCTGGTATAATTTTACATTGTCGCCAATAATACAGGTTGAGCCAACGACAACCCCTGTACCATGGTCAATAGTAAAGTTCTTGCCAATTTGTGCTTTAGGGTGTATGTCGATACCTGTTTCGCTATGGGCCATTTCCGTAATGAACCGGGGGATAAGCGGTACACCCAGCTTAAGGAGGCAGTGTGCAACCCTGTAGTTTGTTATGGCCTTGATGGCGGGGTAACAAAAAATAACCTCTCCGAAATTTTTAGCCGCAGGGTCGCCTGTATAAGTGGCTTCCACATCGGAAACAAGCAACTTCCTGATATCAGGCAGGAAATCAATAAATTCCAGTGCCAGTTTTTTTGACTGCCTTGAGTGTTCCTGAATCAAATTCATATTCTCATCTTTGCATTCAAAGCATATACCTGCAAGAATTTCCCCACTTAATAATTCGTATAGTTCATCTACATAAACACCCATATAATGCTTTATGGTATTAGGCCTTAACGAGGTATTCCCAAAATACCCGGGGAACAGTATTTCCCTTATCATCTCAACAATCTTTTGTAATTTAAAGATGGAAGGCAGTGGTTCTCCCAGCCTGTGTTCATGGCAAACTACATCGTAGGAAGCCGGATCCGATAACCGGTCAATTGTCCGTGTGATTTTTAATTCTAATTTTTTATCAATCATATTGCTCAAAATTAAATTATTCCGGTTTGTATAAAAAGGTTAGGTGCATATTTTGTATTAGTTTTTTTTTAAAACTATTCGTTTATAGGTGATTTTCCACATTCTTTATGGCATTTTGCAGCCTTTCTTGCCCTTTCCCACTGACCACATAATAATTCATTTGGAAAAGTTCGAGGTTTTTTTTGTATTTTTCATGAAGTATTTGCCTTTTTTTCCCACCATTCTCCCGCACAGGGTCGGGAATCCAGGGAATGTCGGTGTCACAAAGCAGGAAACTACTGATTTTTGAGTTGGTAATTACTTCACCTAACCAATCGGGCACTTTTTTGTAAACGACTTCAAACCATACCTTTGTAATGATAAGCCATGTGTCGAGGAAGACTATTTTGTTTTCGTGGCACAATGCTTCATTGTATTGTTCAACCTGTTTCCCGGCGATTTTTTCTATATCTGAAAAATTGTAACCCCTGTTGATTTGCATGATGTACTGCCTGGCAAATTCAGGGAAGTATCTGGCTTCAAAATGCCCTGCCAACTGCTTTGCCAGGGTAGATTTACCGGTTGATTCGGCACCTGTTATAACAAAAATATGTGGGTACGCCCGGGGAATGTTCATTCTGTTTTAAGTTTTTTCTTCCATTCGTAATAGCCGGCAACTGCCATAATTGTATAGACTATAAATAAAACGGTGGTTGGCCAAAGGCTTTTATAAATATATAAACCTGCCGAGACAGCATCAACGAAAACCCATATTATCCAGTGTTCAATAATTTTACGGGCTAACATCCAGGTTGCAACAACACTTAATGCGGTTGTCATTGAATCCATATAAGGCACGGGCGAGTCGGTATAGTTGAGTAATATATAAAGGATTATGCCATAAACCACAACTGTTACCGGAATCATTATCCAAAATATCCTTTTTGAAAGCCTGGAAACAGGTACTTCAATGGTTTTGGCTTTATCCCCTCCTTTTAACCAAAAGTACCAGCCATATATGCTTATGGCAACATAGTAACACTGCAAAGCCATATCGGCATAAAATTTTGCATTGAGGAATACAATAATATACAATGCCGAAGTAACTAACCCGGTTGGCCAGGTAAGGATATTTTGCCTGATTGAGAAAAAAATGTACAAGATGCCTAGTATGGCACCCAGTAATTCAATATAATTGGAAATGAGCCAATTCAAAATTAGGTCGTACATTTATAAGGGTATCTGATAAATCTTAAATAAAAAAACTAGTGCCATGCCATGTGTAAAATGATGTATAAGTTGAAGTTATTTTTTTGTTTCCCCAAAATAAGAAAAAGTAAGCATAGCCGTAGCAGCTACGTGAGCCTTTTTATTGTGAAGGGAAAACAGAAAAGAACGATACCTGGTGCGTCATGCGTGGCACGACACTAACCTCCTGCAAGCAGCCTGTCGTATTCTCCTTGTTTATTGATTACTTCAAGGGCCTTACTGATACAGTCGTCATCAATATTAAGTATCTGGAAAAATTCACTGCGTGTATATAAGTTACGGGCTATCAATGCTTTTACTTCCTTTTTGATAAACATGGTTGTATGTCCCATGCTTTCTTCATCTTTTTCAACCCCCTCTTTTTCGCCCATGGCAACTAACTCGTTAATCATTTCACCGGTAACCTCAAATTTATTTTTGAATTTCTTGAAATTACTGAATTTCTTAGTAAGGCTTTCCCTGTTTTTATCTACATATTCTGTAGTGAATGTGTTAATAATGTTATTCCGCCTTAATTTATTGAAATAGCGGTAGTACGAAGAAGTGTCCATTGGCACAAATATGTCGGGCATAATACCCCCTCCGCCATATACCACTCTTTTGTTTTTAAGGGTCAGGAATTTTTGTGACTCATCAAAGTTGATGCTGTCCTGATTGAACATTTCGCCGTGTTCGACCCTTTTCATGTAGTCTTCCCTGTAATTTTTCAACCCATTCTCAAAAGGTTTTTGGATACAGCGCCCGCATGGTGTATAATAGTGGGCTGTGGTCAACCTGACCATCGACCCATCGGGAAGGAAAAAAGGTTGTTGTACCAGTCCTTTCCCAAACGAACGCCGGCCTATTATAAGCCCCCTGTCCCAATCCTGGATAGCCCCGGATACAATTTCACTCGCCGAAGCCGACCCTTCATTGACCAATACCACCAACTTCCCTTTTTTAAAGTTGCCCCGTGGGCTCGAAAAATAATCTCTTTTGGGCTGTTTTAACCCGTTTGTGTACACGATCATTTGCCCGGCATCCAAAAACTGGTCGGCAATTTTAATTGCCGCCCTCAGGAACCCGCCACCATTATTGCGCAGGTCAAGAATAAGGTTCTCAAGGCTTTTTTTCTTTAACTCTGTTATTGCGGTATTGAATTCTTCAGCGGTCGTTGCCGAGAATTTGTTTAATCTGATATAGCCCGTTGTTTCATCGAGCATGTATGAAGCGTCAAGGCTATGAATAGGTATCTTATCCCTGATGATCCTAAAATCAAGTAGTTCCGGATTGTTCCTGCGTTTTACCTCTAGTTCAACAAGTGTCCCTTTTTTCCCTTTCAACATTTTAAAAACATCACTGTTTTTTAACCCGATGCCGGCAATATTCTTATTGTCTACCGTAACGATCCTGTCTCCTGCCTGTAACCCTACTTTCTCTGAAGGACCTCCGGGGATTGTTGAAACTACCATTAACGTATCTTTAAAAATATTAAAGGAAATACCGATTCCTTCAAAATTACCTTTCAGCCCCTCGCTTTTCTTAATTACGTCTTCTTCAGGTATATATACCGAATGGGGGTCAAGGTCGCTTAATACTTTAATAATCGCATCTTCAGTTAGTTTGCCAATGTTTGTGGAATCCACATAATAACTGTCAATCAGGCGTAACAACCTGGCAAATTTTTGCTGGTTAGGCTGTACATCCTGTCCGTAAGTAATAATTGATACAAAGGTTAGGGCGATGAACAGTAGTTTTGCCGTGCTGAAAATATTTATTCTATTGACCATGATATATTATTATTTTGTACAATGGGTGTAAATATAAAAGTTTAGTTCGATAAATGAGCGGATTCAATTATAATTTGCTACATGGGCAATTATTGTAATAAATAAGTAACAATCTCATTACCTGAAGAGTATTTTTAGGACTTTAATTATCTAATTTCCGCCACGACATAGGGATTATTAACATTTTTTTAATTTTTTTTACAATATTACCGATGTTTAAGAACATAAAGTTTTTATTATTTAAATCTGCTTTGTAGATTTGTGCAACACTTATAAATAACTTACACAATGCACAAAATTTCAAAGGAATTAATGGGCGCTTCTTCGATCCCCATTATTTTATCCATACTTAAAAAAGGGGATTCGTATGGATATCAGATTATGGGTCAATTAAGGGAGCTGTCTAAAGGAAGGATCGAATGGAAAGAGGGTAGCTTATATCCTGTTTTAAAAAAGTTAGAGAACGCGGGGTTAATTAAATCCTACTGGAAAATTGAAGGTTCTCAGAGGCCCAGGAAGTATTACAAATTACTTGACAAGGGTGGAAAAGCTTTAAAAAGGGAAAAAGATGATTGGGATTTAATGCAATCTATCTTTATTAAGTTATGGGATACTCAGGAAAGTTCGACGTAACATAGTATGGTTGAAGCCCGGGGGAAGGATATTTTCCCCCGGGCTTTTATGAGTTATTTAATAGTGTAGTTAGTGTATTTATTGTCAGCGAAACAAGGGTATTAATAATTATTTATTATTTTTGTTAGGTTCAAGACGCTACATTCTCACTAACTAACTGAATATGACTAACATACTAAAAAACGCATTTGCTAAATCCAGCCCTTATTTTAAGTTGATTATTCTTATACTGGCAATAACTATGTTCGCCTGCCAGTCAAAAAACAAATCTTCATCGTCAACCACGAAACAACCTGAATTAACCCTTCCCCCCGCAAACGATGACTACTTTCAGGAAATTATAAAGTCTTCGGGGATAAATTTCACTCATACCATTGGAGACGACCATTTAAGCAATCTTGTAGAATCGGTCGGTGGTGGTGCTGCTTTCCTTGATTACGACCAGGATGGTTATTTAGACCTGTATCTAAGCAATGGTAATTTTACCGAGGGCTTAAGCCTTAATAGTGAAGGCCACCCGCCTGTAAAAACTTCTGAAAACCGCTTATTCCGCAACCTTGGCAACGGGACTTTCTCCGATGCCACAAAAAAAGCACGGGTAGGCGACCGGGGATATGGTATGGGGATAACAGTTGGCGATTTTGACAATGACGGTTACCCTGATATATATGTCAGCAATTACGGAACAAATACCCTTTACCATAACAATGGCAACGGTACGTTTTCCGATGTCACAAAAAAAGCAGGGGTGGGAGGAAACGAGTGCAGTGTAGGCGCCGTATGGTTAGATTATGACAACGATGGTTTCCTTGACTTGTATGTTGGCAACTATATTGAATTCGACCCTAAATATAATTATTACTATGCCCCCGATGGTTTCCCGGGGCCTATGGCTTATGACGGGCAGCCCGACATATTATACCACAACCAGGGCGATGGGACTTTTGAGGATGTAACAAAGGCAATGGGGCTTTTCAATAAAGATGGCAGGGCAATGGGGGTAGGTGCCGCTGATTACGACAACGATGGGTTTATCGACATCTTCGTATCAAACGACCACATGGTAAATTACCTGTACCACAATGAACAAGGTAAAAAATTTGTGGACCGGGGCATAATGTCCGGAGTAGCATTCAACCAGGTAGGCGAATCGACAATTAGTATGTCTGTCGACTTTGCCGATTATAATAACGATGGTTTAATTGACCTTTTTGTCTCAGATGATGTTTATTGTTCTTTATACAAAAATGAAGGGAATGGCGTTTTTAGTGAAATGTCGTACAATGCGGGAATTGCTGTGGCATGTGGCCAGTTTGTCGGATGGGCATCATCGTTCCTGGATTACGACAACGATGGCGACCTGGACTTATTTAAGGTGAATGGCGAGTTGAAACACCTATATGGGCAGGAAGACCAGTTGTTTGACAACAATGGGGCAGGAAAATTTATTGACGTTTCTATAGAACGGGGCAGTTACTTCAAGGAAGAACTGGTAGGCAGGGGAGCCTGCTTTGGCGATTATGACAACGATGGGGACATTGATGCTTATATTGTCAACCTGAATGGCCCCGGGTCACTGCTTCGCAATAATAAGGGGAACCGAAATAACTGGATATCATTGCTGCTTATTGGAGATGAAAGCAATAGGGATGGCATTGGTGCAAGAGTAACAGTTGTTTCCGGAGACATTAAACAGTTTACCCAAAAGAAAAGCTCAAGTGGATACCTTTCTCAAAACGACCCAAGGTTACATTTTGGCCTCGGTAATAATAAAATGGTTGATAGTATTGAAATTATCTGGCCTTCAGGGAAAACCCAGGTACTGGAAAATCTTAAGGCCGGGCAATTTATCACAATAAAAGAATCTGAAATAGTACATCCATGAATCCTATGAAGATCATTCTCCGTATTGGTTATATTATTGCCATTGGATTAGCCAGCCTGTGTTTGAATTCTTGCAGAAACCAATCTCTTGAAGGCATGGTTGTTTTCACACAGGTACCCGTTGGTAATCTTGACATCCACGGGAAGGCCATAGCCCACAAATATAAAGGGGCACAGATAGTGGCAATTAACCCTGGCGAACCAGGGGCACCTGAAATAATCCTGACCCCTGATTTTTATTCCGCTTGTTCCCCCGATATTTCGTATGATGCAAAACATTTGCTTTTTACAGCACAACAAAAGGAAAACGATAGCTGGCAGGTATGGGAAATGGATATGGAAAACAGAACCAGTAAAAAAATCACTCATTTTAAAGAATCCTGTTATGGCCCGGCTTATCTTCCTGCTGGCCGTTTGGTGTTCAGCAGGCAAATGCCTGAAACAGGCACCGGCCCGGTTCATGCTTTGTATACCATGGATTTAGACGGGGCCAATGTTAGTCAAATTACATTTCAACCACATTTCGATTATACCACTACTGTACTCCGGGATGGCCGGATATTAATGCTTACTAAACAATTGTTCCCTCAACCCGGCGATATGATGTATATGGCAATAAGGCCCAATGGTACAAAAACCGAATTATTTTACAAAGGGCCGGATAGCAGTATCCTGAATAATCAGGCTTACGAAACGGGAGATGGGCTTGTTTATTTTATTGAATGGGGAAACGGCAACCCAAATAATGGAAATATAATTTCTATTAATCAAAACAGGCCTTTGTTTACTAAGGTTAACCTTACTTCAGGAATTGCAGGGAGTTTTTATTCTGTTTTGCCCATGCAACCGGGAAGAATGCTTGTTTCTTACCGCCCCTCTGACACCGGCCCGGTTGGGCTATATAGTTTTTCAGCAAAAGATAAATCATTAGGTGTACCAATATATAAACATCCGGGTTACCATGCCATTGAACCTGTCCTGGTTGAAGCCTTTACAAGGCCCAGGAATTTGCCTGACGATACTAATCCAAAGAAAACAACAGGACTGCTGTTCTGCCAGGATATTAATGTAATAGCACAACCGGATGGCCCAGATTTATTAGATAATGCAAAAGCTACTAAGGTTGAGGTACTGGGTATTAATAAAAGTATGGGCATTGTCCCTGTCGAGGAAGACGGGTCTTTTTATCTGAAAGTAATTGCAGATACGCCTATCCGCCTTCAAACACTTGATGAAAATGACAATATTTTATATGGGCCATCAGGGTGGATATGGATTCGCCCGTTTGAACGGCGAGGTTGCGTAGGCTGCCACCAGGACCCTGAGCTTGCTCCTGATAATTTTGTGCCTTTGTCTGTTAAGAAACCTCCGGTTTCCATACCTGTTGAAGATTCTTATGAAACTGAGCAAAGTGCACCATCAAAAGAGATGAACAAAAATGAAGAAAAATAAAAAATTGTTTTTTATCCTAGGTGGACTGGCAATAATCAGCTTGTTGATTGTATCGGTTCATAAAGTGGCCCGGCTACATGTTAACTATATGACTGCTGTTGACGACCATCCTTTGAATTGCATTTCATGCCATGTATACATACAAAAAAACGGAATCGTTGCGGAATTAATAAACGAAGACTATTTATCCCCATTCAATATGGCTGTTTCGCCCGATGGGGGCAAACTATATGTGATTGCACAAGACGGGGATGCACTTTTGGTTGTAGATACCCAAACAAACAAAGTTACAGGCAAAATAGCTGTTGGCGAAAGGCCCCATAGTGTTGCAATAACAAGTGACGGGAATACAGCTTTTGTCAGCAACCAGTGGGCTGATAATGTATATGAAATCGACCTGCCTTTATCAAAAGTAGTTGACACCCTGAAAACCGGGAGTGGCCCTGCCGAACTTGCATTCAGCCCCGATAAAAAATTCCTTTATGTTGTTGATTCGTATTCATCTGAGGTTTCGATCATCAACCTGCAAACTAAAACTGAAGTAAAACGCTTAATGGCAGGGAATAACCCGGTAGCTGCAGTTTTTTCTCCCGATGGAAGCCAGGTTTATGTAACCAGCAGGAGGACACTGCCCATGCCCTTTGGCACCCCGCCTGTAACCGAACTCACAGTAATTGATGTTGCTAGCCAAATGGTTGCAGAACGCAAAATGTTCGACAATGCATATTTAATGGAAAATGTAGCCTTTACTCCATCCGGGGATATGGCCATTGCTACACTTATCCGCCCAAAAAACCTAATCCCTTCTATTCAGGTTGAAAAAGGGTGGATGATGACTCACGGTATCGGGATTATTGAACCAGGCAATGAGGGTAGGGTCATCCAGTTGTTAACAGATGAGCCGAATGCATATTACCCTGACCCTTTTGACATAGTCATTACCCCAGACGGGCAAAAAGCTTTCATTAGTCATTCGGGGGCTGATGTAATTACGGTAATCGACCTTAATGCAATACGGATGCTTCTTGCCGGGTCAACTCAAAAGAAACTCAATTATTATTCAAATCACCTCGGAATCAGCAGTCGTTATGTCCTGAAACGTATCCCAACAGGAGCTAATCCTAAAGGGCTGGTGCTTTCCCCTGATGGGGAAAACCTTTATGTTGCCGAAAGGTTAGAAGACAGGATTACTGTTATTGGCACGGAAAACCTGGAAACCATTAAAACCATAAGTCTTAATGGGCCTTCCAGAATAACTGTAGCACGCAAAGGGCGCAGGCTTTTCAATAATGCAGGCCATACTTTTCAAGACCAGTATGCCTGTTATACCTGCCACCCCGATTCGCACGAAGATGGACTTGTATATAATATGGCGGGAGCAGATATGGGGAGGAACCTTGCCAACACACGGAGCTTACGTGATATCGGAGACACCCCTCCTTATAAATGGAATGGGAAAAACTCAAGTATCTACAAGCAGGATGGGATGCGTTTCTCAACAGTATTGACAAGGACAGAAGCATTTGATTACGATGAATTAGATGCACTGGTTGCCTATATTGTTACCGGTATTAAAAACCCACCTAACTTAAGGTATAACCCTTCAGGGCATTTAACTGAGGCACAGAAAAGAGGGAAGAAGATTTTTTACCGGACACATACAAACTACGGGGAAGAAATTCCGGAATACAACCAATGTGCAACCTGCCACCCGCCACCATATTTTACAAATATGCAGATGACAGACGTTGGCACCCTGTCTGAAACAGATGACCCCATGCTATTAGATGTGCCCCATTTAAATAATATTTACGAATCCCCACCCTATTTACACGATGGGCGTGCCGCCACACTTGAGGAATTATGGACAAAATTTAATAATGAGGACAAACATGGCGTAGCTAACGATATGAAGAAAGACGAGCTTAATGACCTGGTTGAATATCTTAAATCTTTAAGAGATGCAAAATATTATAAAAACGGCTCCGGGTATCATTAGCCATCGATTTAGTCCTTTTTAAAAATCAGCAAATGAAAAATACAGTAAAAAAAGTTACAGAAGGAGCTAAAATATTCTCCCTACTAATCCTGGGAGGATGTTTTTTAGGGTTTACAATGGATGTAAACAAGTCAGATTTAGAAGTCCCTGCTACTAAAGGGCTTAAAACTGATGTAGTAAAAGAATTGGAAGCGATGCCTGTTTATGGCAATTGGAAAACATTTACAAAGGAGGACGGATTGCCCGCCGATAAAGCATTCTGTGTTCGCATAGATGGTGAACGGGTTTTGGTTGGGACAAATGCAGGCCTTGCAGTTTATGAGAATAATAAGTGGAAGACTTATACCGTGGAAGACGGCCTTGCTCATTCAGGGGTGATCTCAATTGATGTAAGCGAACTTACAGGGGATATATGGATAGGCACTCTTGGGGGGCTGACCCGCTGGTCGGCAGGTAGGTTTGATACCTTTACCCAGTTTAACAGCGGCCTCCCCAATGATGTGATTTATTCGGTTGTTTGCGATGGGAAAGATGTATGGGTGGCTACCGGCGGCGGAGCCGGGCATTACGACACCTATGCCGAGGAATGGGGTATTTATACAGAAAGGAATGCTCCCATGCATGAACCCTGGACTTATGGAGTTTGTGCCGGTGGCAACAAAATATGGATTGCTGCATGGGGAGGCGGGGTAATTGAGTATAACCCCAAAACAAAAGGTTTCAGGGATTATACTGACCCCGATGGGGAAATGGAGATAGACCTGTTTCCTGACGATGGCGTGGTACATAATATTACGACAGGAGTATCATACGCAGACGATATCTTATGGGTGGGGACTTACTTTGGATTAAGCCGTTATGACGGGACGCACTGGAAAGGTTATTTTGACCACGATAGCGGGTTAATCAGTAACTTTATTAACTTCGTCAAGGCTGACGGCTCTGTGATATGGCTTTGTACTGATTTGGGGTTAAGTAGCTTTAATGGTGATACATGGGTGTCTTACCAGAAAGATAAAAACAGCAAAAAAGGGAAAATACTGATAACCAATGATTCCGGAGCCAAAGAAGTAGCTGCACCCACTTCAATTTCTCATAACTTTGTAAGTGGGGTCGACATACAAGGTAATAGTATCTGGCTTGCAACATCTAAAGGTGTATGCCGGGGTGAAAAACTTAAATAACTAAAAACCATATTATGAAACCTAAAATTCAGGCATTGTTATTTTTTATCTTTGCGATACTTTTTTCGGTGTTGGAGGTAAATGGCCAGGAACATAAAATGAATTATGGTAAAACACCTGATGATATGATACCATACGGCAGGTTTCAGAAGGCTTACATTAATTTTTTTGACAAACCCCAGGCTTTTACCGGTGCCGGGCGCGAAAAAGCCCCTCCTACCGGCCTTACTGAAGTCAGGATTGGCTTCCTGGGCCCTTTAGAAGGCTCAGCGATGGTGCCCCAGGGCATTCAAATGTTGCAGGGAGCAACCCTCGCCATAGATGAAGCTAATAAAAAAGGTGGGTATAATGGTATCCCTTTCAAAATAATGCCGCATAACGATGTAGGTTTATGGGGTGCTGCTGCCAATGAGGTTGTAAAAATGGATGATGAGAAAGTATGGGCTTTTCTGGGTTCAATTGATGGTATAAATACTCATGTTGCTTTAAGAGTGACATTTAAACTGGAGATACCCATGGTTAATACCGGGGATCCCGACCCTACACTTACTGAAACACGTATTCCCTGGGTAATCCGGTGTATTTCAGACGACAGGCAAAGCAGTTATGCTTTGGTTGACTACATTTACCGCAAAAAAAAGCATTCCCGGGTAGCCGTGTTGCGTGTAGACAACCGGTATGGGCGGGTTGGTATCCTGGAATTCAAGGATGCGGTGCTCCGCATCGGTTACCCTCTCGTCCTTGAAGTACGGTATGCCGAGGGTGATACAGATTTTACCACTCAAATCCAACGCATGATTGATTCATCCCCTGATGCCATTGTCCTCTGGGGAAATGCAAAAGAAACAGCCCTTATTATTAAACAAATACGAAAAATGGGTATGAAACAACCCATCTTTGGTTCTGACAGGCTCATGTCGCCGGAGCTATTAAAGATTGCCGGTAAAGATGCCGAAGGCCTGGTTACTACCTGCCAGTATAATCCAACTCTGAATGATTCAGCGTTGAAAACATTCAATAAAAATTATTACAGCAAATATGGGATGGAACCGGATGTATTCGCGGCACATGCTTATGACGGGATGAATATTATTATTGATGCAATCCATAAAGTAGGCCTTAACCGTACGCTTATCCGCGATGTACTTACCGACCTAAAAACATTTCAGGGGTATAAGGGTGTTACCGGCAAGATTATTTTTGATGCCTCCTGGAATGATATTGGCTCAATCTGGATGGCCGAAGTGCGCGATGGCAAGTTTGTGTTTTTCCCTCCGCCGCCACTGGCCTACGATAAGCCGGCAAACAATAAAAGTACATCTGAATAAGAATGGAATAGCATGGACACCCAAAGGTGCAATCAGGATTGCCGGGGTAAAAGTTAAATGCCAATAATGAGTTTGAAAAAAGGCAGATGATTCAATTTAGATTTATATCTATAATCAGCTTGCTGATAATGTTTGTGTCCGGATCAGCCATAACCGGGGCTCAAACTTTGGGTCATACCGTTTCACACCACACTACAACAGCAGATAAAATAAACCAGGCTGAAATAGTAAAAATCGGGCTTCTAATCCCCAGCCCGGAGGCTCTATCTGCGAAACACGGTGCTGAATTAGCTATACGGCAAGCAAATGAAAACGGAGGGTATTTCGGCAGGCCGTACCGCCTAATCACCCGCTCAACGGAGGGTCCCTGGGGAACAGGCTCAAAGGAATCTGTAAACTTAGTATTTGAAGATGAAGTGTTAGCAATCATGGGGGCTCTGGATGGGCGGAATGCGCATCTCGCTGAACAAGTGGCAGCAAAAACCAGGACTGCCTTTTTATCATCACGGGCAACCGACATGAGCCTGTCGCAGGCTTTCGTCCCATGGTATTATAGATGTATCCCGGACGACAGGCAACAGGCAATTGCTTTAATCCAGGAAATATATATAAAAAGGAAGATCGAAAATGCGGCAATCATTGCTTCAAACGATTACGACTCTCAACATGCAGTTAACACTTTCCTTAAAATTGCCGGTTCAATGAATATTGCAAGAGCCAGGCAGTTTTTGTATAAATCATCTGGCAAAGGCCTCCCGGATATACTAAATGATATAGAAAAAAATAATGTGAAAAGCATTATATTATTTGGAGATACCCCATTTGCTTCAAAAATAATACCCATGTTAAAGCAACGAAATATGGCACAACCCATTTTTGGGTCACTATCAATTATGGATACTCAAAAAGCATCGAGCCCGGATTGGGCAATCTTTGAGGATATGATATTGATATCTTCCGGCCATTGGTTTACCGATAAAGGTACTGCATTTCAAAAGGAGTTCCAAGAAGCCTATGGTTATCAACCGGGTGCAGCTGCTGCCTTTGCCTACGATGGTATAAATGTTATTATTGAGGTTATAAAGAGGGCAGGCCCCGGCCGCAATAAAATTGTCGATGCATTTGCAGAAACAGATTATAAAAACGGCGTTACAGGCGAAATAAAATTCGATGTAAACGGGAGCCGTGCCGGCAATGCCGGTTTAATGATAATAAAGAACGGATGTCCGGTGGCGATCAGGACAAAAGCACCTAAATAACAAACAGATGAAACACAAATATATTGGTTTATTGATATTACTGGCAGTCACGTTTTTGTTCAACAACTGTAAGCAACCGAAAAGTAAAAGCCCCGCTTCGGCAGGAGAAATGATTACTACAAAAACACTCGGATTAGCCTATCTTGAAGAGAATCAAATAAAAGAAGCCGAGGCGCAATTCCTGAAACTTGTAAGCCTTGACCCAACAGAAGTATTAGGTTATGCGAACCTGGGGATTGTTTATTTAAGAATGGGTAAATACCAGGAAGCAGAAAAATGGCTGGACAAAGCCATTAAAATGGACCCCAAAGACCCGGATATAAGGCTGATATTGGCAAAAGTATATGAAATGAGCAATAAGCCTGAACAAGCGATTAAAGAGCTTGAAAAGGGGATCAGTTTTTCTCCCGGCCACATAAAGTCATTATACAGCCTCGCTGAATTATACTCATCATCGCCAGACAAAGAATCATTAAAGAAACGACAGGAATATACAGAAAAACTGATTAAAAATGCACCCGGGAATATTGTACCCCGGTTAAACTTAATTGATATCCTGATTCGTCAAAACCATACCGGTGAGGCTCTCGGGCAAATGGAAGAACTGCAAAAGATTTTCCCTAAATTCCCAAAAGAGGCAGTTGAATATTACGATAAAACAATTGCCGCACTGCAGGCAGGGAATAATGACAAGGCTGCTGTTTCATTCATGGTTTTCCATAATTATTTAAAAGTAACCTCTCCGTACCAGGCAGGGATCATTGATTTAAAAGGCCCCGGGGGCTCTTTAATCGGGTCTCCCGTAATAACATTCGACCAACAACAAAAGGGGGTCCAAACCGGCGATTGGAAAACTTTACTTGAAGCAATACATTTTACCGACATAACATCGTCTGCCGGGCTCGACCTTCAAAAAAACCGGCAGGTAAGCCAAAAAACCGGCGTAACTGTTAAAAATCCTATGCCCCTTTCTGCATCTGATTATGACGGGGATGGGGATATAGACCTATTCTTCGGCCTTTTTGACCCCCAGTCGGGAAGTTATAAATACTACTTACTAAATAATGAATGGGGGAAATTTAAGGATGTTACTAAAGAATCAGGTATCCGCCATCAGGGAATAGATATTTCTTCCAAATTTGCCGATTATAATAATGACGGGTTTCTCGACCTTTATATAGTTAAAAACGGGTCTAACATCTTATATAAAAACACCGGCAAAGGGGCATTCGTTGATGTTACGGATAAAGCCGGGGTCGGGGATAAAGCGGAGGGGAATAAATCTCTTTTTTTTGATTTTGACCATGATGGGGACCTCGACCTGTTTGTAACCAGGCCTCACTCAAACCTGCTTTACCGCAATAATGCCGATGGCACCTTCATTGAGCAGGCAAAAGCATCCGGTTTATCCGGTGGGGATGCATTCAGCACAGATGCAGCATTTGGTGATTTTGACGATGATGGGGACATTGACCTCTTTGTGGTAAACACAGACACATCCAACACCCTGTATTCTAACCAACGGCAAGGTATTTTTAAGGACATTACTGAAAAAAGCGGATTGAAAAGTGAAGGAGGGTCAAGTTCAGTTACTGTGGGGGACTATAATAATGACGGTTTTTTAGACTTGTTTGTAACATCGTATAAAGCAGGGAACTGTAAATTATACCGCAACCGGGGGGATGGTAGTTTTAAGATCGATGAAACATCAAAAGATTTGGCCCGTACCTTACAGGATGTCCAGGTATACGATGCTTCTTTTATGGATTTTGATAACGATGGGTACCTCGACCTTTTTGTTGTCGGCAAATCAAATACAAAAGATGGCAATGGCGTATTCCTCTATCATAATGATAAAACGGGTACATATTATGCCGTAAAAAACATTTTGCCCGAAGGGCTAAAATCAGGCAAAGGTATTTTAACTTTTGATTACAATGAAGACGGGGACCTGGATGTTGTCATTGCCGGGGTGAATGGGGGTATTCATCTCCTGAGAAACGATGGGGGCAGCAACAATCATTTCGTAAAAATAAAACTTGTTGGCCTGAGGACAGGAAGTGGCAAGAATAACTACTATGGGATAGGAGCCAAAATTGAAATGCGGGCCGGGAATTTATACCAGTCGGCAGTTGTAACCACCCCTAATATACTTTTCGGGTTGGGGCCACGGTCAAAAGCTGACGTAATACGTATTTTATGGACAAATGGTGTCCCTCAAAACATATTTTTCCCCGGAACCGACCAGAGCCTTATCGAAGAACAATCCCTGAAAGGGTCGTGCCCTTTTCTTTATACGTGGGATGGCGAAAAGTATGTTTTTGTAAAAGACATTATGTGGCGGAGCGCACTTGGCATGCCACTGGGTATTATGGGAGGAGATAAAACAATGAAATATGCCAGCCCTGCGCCCTCTGTGGATTACATTAAGGTTCCTGGTGAATTATTAAAACCACAGGATGGGAAATATAAAATACAGGTTACAGGCGAGCTGTGGGAGGCCATCTATTCTGACCAAATCCAACTTATTGCACTCGACCACCCGGATTCTATTGAGGTTTTCGTAGATGAACGGTTTATGCCCTCTCCTACCCCGGGATTCAGGCTTTTCCAGGTAGGTGAAAAACACTCCCCTGTATCTGCAACCAACAAAAAAGGCGACAACCTTCTTCCGTTTATTTCCAAAAAAGACGACAACTATATCTCTATTTTAAAACCTACTGAATACCAAGGGGTCACAGAACTAACCGACCTGGTTTTAAACCTGGGTGATATTGACAGTTCTAAAAACCTAACCCTTTTCCTGAATGGCTGGATATTCCCGTCTGATGCCAGTATAAATGCATCCATTGCACAATCGGGCAGGATAAAATTAGTCCCGCCCTACATCCAGTCCATAAATAAGGAAGGCAAATGGGAAACAATCATTGATAACCTCAGCTTCCCCATGGGGAAAGATAAAACTATTGTGGTTGACCTTTCAGGAAAAGTCCATGCTTCAGATGCACGGATACGAATACGTACCAATATGGAAATCTATTGGGATTATATATTTTATTCGAACGGCAACCCATCGGCACCCATCCATTCAAATACGCTAGGCCCATGCTATGCCGACCTGCATTACAGAGGTTTCTCCCGCACTTATCGTAAAGGGGGCAGATATGGGCCTCACTGGTTCGATTATGATAGTGTTTCAACCGGCCAGAAATGGAGGGACCTGTTGGGTAATTATACACGTTACGGGGATGTATTGCCCCTGCTTACGGCAGCAGACGATAAATACATTATTAAAAATGCAGGAGATGAAACATCTATTGAGTTCGATGCCGGAAGTTTACCTGAATTACCAAAAGGATGGAAGAGGGACTTTTTGATCCACAGCGTGGGTTGGGTAAAAGACGGGGATATGAATACCGCTACCGGGAAAACAGTATTGCCTTTACCATTCCACGGTATGAGTTGTTATCCATACGGCTCCGATGAATCTTACCCTTCAGACCGTGAACATCAGGATTATTTGAAAGAGTACAACACCAGGAAAGTTACCACTGAGGATTTCCGCATGGCCATTAGTGGCACAAAACGGAATTTAAAATAAAACTTCGCACATAAGATTGTTTAGATTTTATGTTTTTCAATCTGCCTGGGATGTTGCCCCCTGCCGTAATAGTTGAAAGAATTGCAGGCTTCCGTTATTTACAGCCGCGACTATATAATGTTCCCCCATTACCTCGATAGTGCGTACCCTCCTGGCATCTCCTTTTATTACAAGGCCGCTTTCCACCGGCATCAAAGCATTATATCCATGGCCTTTTTCGCCCAATAAACACCATCCATAACTGGCATCATAACGGCCGAAAGAAGGCCTTACGGCATAATCGTTGCCAACCAGGACAAGGTCCATCCTCCCATCCAGGTCAAAATCATGTACCAGTATATCGCGAACCGGGGAAAACTGGGCTGCTTTGGGAAGTTCACAGGTTTCAAAAATCCCATCTCCATTATTCAGGAACAGGCAACTTTTTAACAATACCGCCCTTTTTAAAACGGATTGTTCCAAAATGCCCTTACCAAAGATATCCTTCGCCGTTTTCCCTCCAAAATCAGAATAATTAGGGTACTTCTTTTTTAACCCGGCTATCTGGCCGGCCAGTTGATCTAAAGAAGCTACAGGATAACTGGTGCCGTTTTGATAGGAACAGATCACCTGGTCAAATGACCCATTGTTGTCAAAATCATTTAAATACATCTCTACCGGTTCTTTTACTGAAGCCTTTAGCAATGAATTCAGCCCCAGGTTGCCCCCTATTAAATCCAAATCGCCATCCCGGTCAACATCGGCTACCTGTATGCAGTTCCACCATCCTGATGTTTCATCCAGGCCGGCAGCACCGGTTACATCGGTAAAATGGCCCTTTTCATTCCTATATATACATACCTTCATCCATTCACCCACTAATACCAAATCCTGGTCGCCGTCACGGTCATAATCTATCCAGCTTGCATCGGTAACCATACCGGCATTTTTCAGCCCTTTAATCCTAACATCCGTAACATCTTTAAAAACACCTTGCCCATTGTTTTCAAGTAAAAACTGGCCGGGCGGCCATCCATAGGCACCCGGTACAGACCTTGAGCCCACAAACAGGTCCAGGTCGCCATCGCCGTCAAAATCGCCGGGCCGCACACAAGACCCGTTATAAGCCATAAAAGGCAATGCTCCTTTTGCACACTTATTAAAACCCCCTTCCCCATCGTTTATAAGCAACCTGTCGGCCAGCAAAGGGTTTCCAATGGCTGCCTCATTGCCTCCCCGTACAATATACAGGTCGGAGTCGCCATCGCCATCTGCATCAAACAAGGCAGCATCTATATCTTCAGTATAACGGTCCTTTATAAAAAGAGGCACGTCCAGGGCTTTGAAAACCCCGTCATTTTGTTGAATAAACATCATGGCTGCCTGCCCTTTCGCGCCCCCCACGAACAGATCGTCCAACCCATCGCCATTTACATCACCAACAGCCAGAGGGGGGCCCTCTGCAGACAGGCTATGGGGGGTAAGGTGTCCCTGGACAAGGTCTGTATAAGCATCTTCTTTATGCCTGTACTGCAGCCCGGGAAGCAGGGTTGGCGCAAACAACTTCCTTTTCCCCTGTCCCTGATAATTACTCCTTACAGGTTTCACCGCATTTTTCATCTCCAGAACGGCCTTTTTATCAACCTTTACATCTTTTATTGTTTGTACCGACCGGTCCGGCCAACGTACAACCATTGAATCAATCACTTTTACCGGCCCCAACCCAAAATGCAACACATCGGAAGTGGCCGACATAAACCCTCTTGTAGCAAATTGCTCAACAACCTGTTTCTGACCCTTATAATACAATGTAACACGCGACCCTACCCCCCGGGTATTCAGTCCACCCCCTTTAAGCACTACAGATAAAAAATGATTGCCGGACTGCGCTGTAGTATTATTCCTGTAAATAAATGCAGGGTCATTGATGTTGTTGACAATAAGGTCCAGGCCGCCATCATTATCCAGGTCGGCATAGGTAGAGCCATTGGAATACGACCGGGTGTCGAAACCCCATTCTTTTGCCATATTCGAGAATGTGAGGTCGCCGTTATTTTTATAGATATAATTGATATTTGGATATAGGGGCATTTTCTCGTACAACACATGGTCGGGGACACCACTATTGTCCTGTGCCGGGAAATACCTGTTCCCTCCTGTTAAGAATTTGACATAATCCAGGTCATTGGCCCTCCGGTATATTCCATTTGTAATAAAAATATCTTTCCACCCGTCATTATCCACATCGCAAAACAGAGGCGACCAACTCCAGTCGGTGGCATAAACCCCGGCCAACCGGCCAATTTCACTAAACAACCCCCCTCCCAGGTTGAGTTGCAGGGTATTACGGACAAACTGGTAATAATAACCGTATTTTAGTTTTAATTGGAAAAGTTCATAATCATCTTCCCCCCCCGATTGTTTCCGGATTCCTTCCTCATCCGGCAACATATCTAAAACCACCACATCCAATAGCCCATCGTTGTTGAAATCCCCAACATCGTTACCCATGGACGACCTGCTTGTATGCGCTAACATTTTTGTCAATTGCTCCGAAAAGGTACCATCCCCACTATTAATATACAGATAATCGTTTTCGTGGAAATCATTCGATACATAAATATCTGGGAAACCATCATTGTTAATATCACAGATATTTACTCCCAGCCCATAACCAATCTGACTGCTGTAGATACCGGACTGGCCGGTAACGTCACGAAAAAACCGCCTTCCACCTACCTCATCATTCCTATACAACCTGTCGCCTGCACGTACATCCTTATCAAGGCGCAAAGTAACCCCGCCATAACTGCGGGAGGTATGTATCGAATGGTTTAGCAGGTACATATCCAGGTCTCCATCCATATCGTAATCAAAAAAAGCTGCCTGGGTAGAAAACCCCTGAAAATCCAGTCCGTACTCATGCGCTTCCTCTTTAAATGTAAGGCCGCCCTGGTTAATGAACAGTTGATTCCTTCCTTGCAATCCCTTGTAATCCCCTACATGGCAAACATAAATATCCAACAAACCATCCCCATCCACATCTGCCATAGTAACACCGGTTGCCCAGTCACCCCCTCCTGCCACCCCGGCTTTTTCCGTGATGTCCTCAAAATTAAAGTTTCCCCTGTTCAGGTATAATTTATTGGGGAGTTGATTAGAAGTGAAGTATAAGTCTATCAGCCCATCGTTATTGATATCTCCTGCGGCAACCCCTGCCCCATTATTAAAGTAAAGGTATTCGATGATATTAAACTCCTCGGTTTCTGTTAGCTTGTTGATGAAATCAATATGGGTAACGGAGGGGGGCATCAGCGTAAATAACGACTCTCTCTCTTCCCCCCCCGGGCTGCAGGAAAAAACAAATATAAGTAGAAGATAGGGTAAACTCCTCATGAATATAAATCAAGATTATAATTCTGCCTATTAGTTGTTTTTAAGGTTATTTTTCTAAAATAATTGTTCGTAAACCGGTTTCCTATATTCAATTCCTCCATTTGCCTGCTTTACCTGCTTAAGGCTTTAAAAACCTGTAACGGACCGTTGCTGCGGGAGGCCACCAATATTTCCCCGGTTGTGGTTTTGACCTCCATTATATCCCGGATCTCGCCATTAAGGTGGAACCCGGATAACCTCGGGGGAATATTGCGGAAACCTCCCCGGCCGTCCCCCAATAAAAATGAACCATAACTGGCATCGTAGCGCCCTACCTCCGGCTTAACATTGTACAGGTTCCCGCCAAGTAAAATATCAAGATTCCCATCGCCATTATAATCGGCAACATCTGCCGCAAAAACCGGTGAAAACTGAGCCTCAACGGGTAAAGATTCCCTTGTAAATTGACCTGACCCATTATTTATAAACAGGGAGGTTTCCAAAACAGTTGCATCTAAATGGATAGAACTCTCTAGTTGCTCCGGTGGGAATATATCTGTTATCTGCTGACATTTATACATCTCATATTTCTTATATTTCCTTTCCAACCCGGGCAATTGCCTTGTTAGGTCATGTTTTAAGGCTAGTGGATAAGACGAATCGCCATCATAAACACATATTATTTGTTCTACTGAACCATTCAGGTCAAAATCATTCACATACATACTGACCGGTTTCTCTGCGGATGCCTTAAATCTTGAATTTAAGCCATGGTTCCCGGCGACAAAATCCACATCCCCATCTCCATCAAAATCACCGGAAGCAAGGCAATTCCACCAACCCTGTGTTTTGCCGGCCTCAAAAGCTTCCTTTTTTTCTTTAAACGCCCCTTTTTCATTAATGAATACTTTCAAAGGCATCCAGTCTCCTGCAATAATCATATCTTTATCCCCATCTCCGTCAACGTCTTCCCACAACATATCGCGTATCATACCAATATCCTGTAACTCAGGAGCAATTTGAGGTGTTACATTGGTAAAATTCCCTTTGCCGTCATTCTCCAATAAATAACCGTTTACCGGGACTCCGTACAAGAATGGCTTAAGGCGGATACCGACAAACAATTCCACCACCCCATCGTTATCAAAGTCTTCCGCACGGACACATGAGGTATTTTCATACTTCCCCACAGGTAATATTTGCCCGGATTTAACAAAGTGCCCTTTGCCATTGTTTATGTACAAACGGTCGCTCAAAGCTGATGAACTCGATGGGAATTCATTACCTCCGCTAGCCACGTATAAGTCCAGGTCGCCATCCTGGTCTGCATCAAACATGGCACAATCAATGTCCTCGGAAATCTTATCTGCTTCAAACAACGGTTTTTCAACCGGCACAAAAGTACCATTCTTACGCTGTACCATCAATGCGCCGGGCTGCCCTTTGGCACCTCCTACATAAATATCATCCAACCCATCTCCATTAACATCCCCTTTGCACATACGCGGCCCTTCGGTTGACATCATGTGGTAGATTAACCGTTCCCGCTTAAAATCATCAAAATCATCTTCCTTATGAAAGAAGTTTACCCTGTTTTCCGCACTTATATCTTCAAATAAATCATTTTGTGAGCTTAAAGTATCTACCACCTGCAATGGCATTTGAAGGGCATCTTTTTGATATAAAGTCAAAATCTGATCTGTTTGCACATTTGTCATTACCGTTACCCGGTTATCCGGCCATTCAACAATAAGGGAATCCACCATTGTTAAAGGGCCCAGCCCCAGATTAGGGCGGGAATCTACCGTTGATTTAAATCCGCGCACCGGCATTTGTTCGAGGTAAAAATATTTGCCTTTATGTTTAACCGTTATTTTAGCACCAATGGCATCAGTATTCCCATGCCCGCCCTTTATTATTACTTTTAAGAAATGATTCCCCGGCAGTTGATTGCTGGCTTCATTGCGGTAAATAAACATGGGCATATTTACATTGTTTACAACCAGGTCTAAATCACCGTCATTATCCAAATCACCATAAGCCGACCCATTTGAAAAACTTGGGGTATCGAGCCCCCAGGGAGCCGCCATATTTTTAAACCTGTAGCCTCCCATATTTTTAAAGGCATAGCTGGGGATCCTAACCGAGGGGATAGCATCAATCAAGGTTTTGTAATCTACTTTTTCCCCTGATATGATAGACATAGCCATATCCCGGTTTGAGAAATATTCTATATAGTCCTGGTCGGTCAGGTCTTTATAAATACCATTAGCCACAAAAAGGTCCTTCAAACCGTCATTGTCAATATCAAGGATCAGGGCTCCCCATGACCAGTCGGTAGCATATACTCCGGCCAGCCTGCCAATTTCGCTAAACGTGCCATCGGCATTGTTTAATTGGAGCATATTGCGTGTAAATTGCTGGTGGTAGCCATTTTTTACATTCGAACTGTAATTGTCCCAGCTATCAAAGGTTGTTTTTGTTTTCAAACGGCCGTCATGTTCAGGGATCATATCGGTTGAAAAGATTTCAGGGAAGCGGTCGTTATTGATATCGGCCATATCAGCTCCCATGGAGGCTGCAGAAACGCACGGCATCATATCTGTGAGTGCCTCCTTAAATGTGCCATCGTGATTATTGAGGTAAATATAATCCCGTTCAAAAAAATCATTGGAGACATAAATATCCATCCAGCCATCCTGGTCAATATCCCCAACGGTAACACCAAGCCCAAATCCAATCACGCTCCCATAAATGCCTGCCTGGGCACTAACATCCGTAAATTTATTACCATCGTTCCTAAAAAGCTTATCCCCGCCAATAGAATCACGTATAGAACGCTGGTTCTCCTCAAGATTAAAACTGCCAATAGCCCTGAAAGAATTATTTAACAAATACAAGTCTAGGTCCCCGTCTTTGTCGTAATCAAAAAATGCCCCATGTGTAGAATAGCCGTTATCCCCTATCCCATAGTCCTTTGCCTTTTCCGAGAATGTCAGGTCTCCGTTATTAATATATAATTCATTGTGACGTTCATCACCTTCAACATTCCCAGAGTTGCAAATATATATATCTACCCACCCGTCACCATTGACATCGGCAAAGCTGACACCTGTCGACCATTGCCCCTCGCCTGCAATACCTGCCCGAAGAGATATATCTTCAAACTCAAAATCCCCCTTATTTAAATAGAGTACATTCGGCCCCATATTTGAGGTCATAAATATATCGATGAGGCCATCGTTATTCACATCCCCTAAGCCCACGCCTCCTCCATTGTAAAAGTTACGGTAGGTATATATGTTAAACTTGTTTTTTAGTTGTTTGTCGTAATCCAGGTGATTTATAAAATCTGCATGTGTAACAGAAGCAGGCATAAGTGTAAACAAATGTTTTCCCGGCTGCTCTCCTGCCTTTTTACCACAACCATATATAAATAGTGGTATCAACAACCATATAACCCTGACTAAAGTCTTATTTAGAAGCATTCTTTTTTTCTAATTCTTTGGTGATCTCTTCCTGAATTATGCCTGCTTTTGAGGTAGTCCCGTCCAGTTCCTTTTTTACCAGCATATCTGTAAAAACTGCCCATACGTGTGAATCATCTTCTTTAAATATCGTGATCCGCCGGTTTCCGTCAATTTTTACATAGGCCGCCCCATATTTAGGGTGGGATACCTTTATAAAGCCATCGCCGTAATTTTTTTTATACCATTTTAAAATATCTGCTTCAAGGTTATCAGCCGAAAGTTTCTTATTCCATGGCGTCCACCCGTTATACATAAACCGTACCGGCATTTCATAAATTTTATGCTGGAAGAATTCAGGATAATAATACATCGTAGCCGGGTATTTTAATTCGTTTTTCAATTTATATTCAACCGTTGTGTTATCAGGGCCTTGTTTAATCAGTCCCCTCCGGTTCAGTTTCCAACAATGGGTATAAAAATCCAATTGTGGCATTCCGAGGTATAATCCCAGGAATAGGGAATCTTGCCTCACCCCACTTGCAAGTTCATGCTTCAACCGGCGCTCATATTTGGATCTTGGCGAACATGCGAAAAGGGCAGTCCCAAGAACCAGGAGCAGCAAAAGCCAAAGATTCTTTGTTCTCATCTTTATAAAGTTTTATTTTTTATTTTCATTATTCCCCTTACTCTCACAAACCTGATTGTTTCTTTGCACCTGCTTATTTTATCAAAATTTATAAAACTGTAATGTATCATTATTTCTTACAACTACGATTATCCGGGCACCATTAATATTCAGTACCTCCAAATCACGCATTTCCCCTTTCGTAAAAAAACCCGATACCAAAGGAGGAACAGCCTGCCATGTACCACCTGCTACCCCCCGCAGGAAAAGGCCATAACTCGCATCATAAATCCCTGTCTCCGGCTTAGCCCTGTACTGGTTCCCTCCAATGATAATATCACATCTCCCATCCTGGTCAAAATCGTCAGCAAGTATTGCATAAACCGGTGAGAACTGGGCCTCCACAGGAAGGGGATTCAGGTTAAACACCCCCTGGCCCGTATTAATCATCACACAACTCTCCATGGTTCGTGCATTCAATTTAACTGCCCGCTGTAACACCTCATCTGAAAAAATATCATGAATACCCTGGTCTTTGTAATCCTCAAACGTTTTATATTTCCTTGCCAGGGAAGGGATTTGCTTTACCAGGTCGTCCTTCATCACTACAGGATATGATTTACCCCCGTTGTAAGCACAGATGACCTGCTCAACGCTTCCATTCATATCAAAATCATTCACATACATGGTTACCGGCTGCTTCCCGGAGGCCTTAAAATAAGAATTTAATCCATGATTGCCTAATACAAAATCCACATTCCCATCCCCATTTAAATCTTTAGCAACAATTACATGCCACCACCCTTCTGTATTCGCCAGGCCAAACTGTTCGGATTGGTCTGTAAATTCCCCATGATCATTTACAAATACCTTTACCGGCATCCAGTCGCCAACGACCACCATATCCGAATCCCCATCATTATCGATATCTGCCCAAGCCATATCTGTAATCATGCCGACCTGTGAAAGCCCGGGTGCTTTTTCCCCAGACACGTTTGAGAAATTGCCATGCCCGTCATTCTCCAACAGGTAACCATTTACCGGTACGCCATAAGAAAACGGATGCAGGCGGGTTCCAACAAACAGGTCTATATCGCCATCATTATCGAAATCTGCCGGCTCCACACAGGAACTACTCTCATATTTAGCAACCGGCAGCATTTGCTGCGACTTTGAGAATTTACCCCTTCCGTTATTAAAATACATCCGGTCGCGTAAGGCAGAGGAACTTTGTGGGAATTCGTTCCCGCCACTGGTTACATACAGGTCAAGGTCGCCATCACCATCGGCATCAAAAAATACGCAATCAGTATCTTCAGAGATACTATCCACATCAAATAAATGCACATTTGTTTTTTTGAAATGCCCCTGCCCACCCTGAACAAACAAAGTTCCCGGATAACCCTTCGCACCACAAATATAAAGGTCGTCCCGGTGATCGCCGTTTACATCGCCCACTGCGATATGAGGGCCCTCATTTGACAACATTTGAAAAATCAACCTGTCGCGCCCAAAATCCACAAAATCATTTTCCCTATGTGTAAATCCAAGCCCTTTAACCTGCTCCTTCTTGAAGACAGGCGAAGTTTGTTTTTCCGGGGCAGGTACATATTCCCCGGTCGATTTTTTTTCGTCCAATACCAAAAATTGATTTACTGCCACATCGTAGTTTACAGTATACTTCCCATCGGGCCAGTTGACAATCAGTGAATCAATGCCCTGTAAGGCTCCAAGCCCAAAATGGAGCCGGTTGTCGACACACGATTTAAACCCCCGCATGGGTACAAGCTCCTGGTAATTTGTTTTCCCGCCAAAGTAGAGTGTGACCCCCGCTCCGATGGCAGCAGTATTTTTCCCGGCACCTTTTAAACTAACAACAAGGAAATTTGTTCCCGGTTTCCCCTGTGTTTCATTCCTATAAACAAAAGGAGGCATGTTCACATTGTTTACAACCAGGTCAAGGTCACCATCATTATCAAGGTCACCATAGGCAGCTCCATTTGAAAAAGAAGGCGTATTGAGGCCCCATAAACCCGACAAGTTGGTAAAGGTGAGGTCTCCATTGTTATGAAAAGCATAGTTGGGTATTTTTTCCGAAGGGATTTTATCAATAATTGTTAAAATGGCTTTTTCTTTTGTTTGAATCATAGACCGCATGATAGCCGGATTTGAAAAAAAATTCAGGTAATCGCGATCCAGCAAATCCTTAAAAATACCATTGGCAACAAAAATATCTTTCCACCCATCATTGTCAATATCCATAATCAGGGCACCCCAACTCCAATCGGTACTACTGACATTACTCAGCCTTCCAATCTCGCTGAACGAACCGTTCCTGTTATTCAGTTGAAGTACATTCCTGGTAAACTGGCGATAATAGCCATTTCCCAGTTTATTTTGATAGCTTCCCCAACTTTCGAACAATGCTTTTGTTTTCCGCCGGGAATTCCCTTCAGGAGTCATCTCCGTCACAAAAATATCAGGGTAAGCATCGTTGTTGATATCTGCCATGTCTGCCCCCATAGCCCCTAAACTTATCTCACGTAATTGACCTACGAGTGATTCGGTAAAGGTTCCATCCTTATTGTTGATATAGAGGTAATCACGTTCAAAAAAATCATTTGACACATAAATATCCAACCATCCATCGCGGTTTATATCTCCGACACTTACACCAAGGCCAAAGCCGATCTTACTTCCATATATGCCCGCTTCTTCACTGACATCAATAAAATGGCCTCCATCGTTCCTGTACAGTTTATTACCACCCAGGGTATCGCGTATTTGCCGTTGCCCGGGTTTAATATCATATTTAGTTACCGATTGAAATGAGTTGTTCAGGAGGTAACAATCCAGGTCTCCATCTCTGTCATAATCAAAAAATGATGCGTGAGTTGACAGGCCTATATCTGCAATCCCGTATTCAGCAGCTTTTTCAGAGAAGGTCAGGTCTCCGTTATTAATAAATAATTCATTGTAACGGTGCCCACGTTGCGGGTCTCCAGACTTACACACGTAAATATCCAGCCAGCCATCACCATTCACATCAGCAATACTTACGCCTGTTGACCAGACATCATGACAAGCCACTCCTGCGTGCTCTGTAACATCTTCAAAAACAAAATTGCCTTTATTGATGTAAAGCTTGTTATCAACAATATTGCCGCAAAAATATATATCGGGCAAACCGTCATTATTAAAATCGCCCAGGCCTACTCCTGCACCATTATAAAAATTCCTGTACGTATAGGTATTATATTCTTCTGTATATTCCACCTGGTTTATAAAACCAATATTGGATTGTTTCTCATTGAGGAGTGAAAACAGCGGGGCTTGCACTAAATCACGACGGCCGGTCTTACATGACGGGAACAAACTGAATATCAGCAATATCACCACAACTATCCAACATTTATTATAACCCATAGAATGCAGTAAGGAATTTTACGATTGATTTCTACAAATAAAAGACTGATTAAATATATTGACTTTAAAATAGAAAGCAAGCAATTATGACCATTGCCTGCTTTCTATATAAATAACTTAAATATAAACTATTGCTAATAACCCGGGTTTTGTGTTAGATTTGGGTTAGCAGCTAATTTATCTCTGTGAATCGGGAACAGGGTGGTATGTGGGTCATCAACAAGGATGTCACCCGGGTTATAGAACGGAAGTACCCATTTGGCAACGTCAGTAAAGAAACCCCAACGGATCAAATCCTGCCGCCTGTGGTTCTCCGCAAACATCTCACGCCCTATTTCATTAAATAATTCTCCGCCGGGTACAACCCCGCCATCCATATCATAACTCAACGGGCCATCTAAAGTAGTCAGGTCCGGCACGCCGGCACGTCCCCTTATCTGGTTGACCAAGATTAAAGCATCGGCCTCTTTGCCTTTGCGCCAGAGTGCTTCTGCTTTCATCAACAATACATCGGCATAACGGAATACAGCATAATCATTGCTCATATTATTGGGCATACTTCCTATGCCTATTTCCCATTTACCAATCCTCACGCCCGCCTGGCGATATGCCTGGGGACCCAATTCATTGATCTGAGGCTGCCCTGAGCCCATATTCCCAAAATTAAGGGGGGCGCCATCAGGGTCTCCAAGCAGAGGTACAGGTTGGCGGTCAGGTTGAGGGGTCTCAAACCCATCATCCATAACATAACCTCCACCCAATTTATATTGATACCCTGCAATAAAATTACCCCGTTTGGTTGCAGGCCCACTGGTTGTCCCTACATCGCCTTTCCGCGCATCGGCATTGTCGTAAGAATTGTAAAATTCTTCCAGTGTACAGAAGCCGTTCCATGGCTGGGCAGTAAGGTCATAGGTCTGCTGGCTACCATAGTGCAGTGTCCTGACAGCAAGGTTAAACCCCTTGTAGAAGACCTGGTCGTAAGGAATAGCGAAGATAAATTCTTTCGAGCTGGAGTTTTCCACATTAAAATTGGCAAAATAATTACTTTCCAAAGAATATTTGCCTGAATTGATTACCTCATCACAAGCAGCAATCACTTTGTCCCACTGTGTTGTGCCGGAATAAACGCCTGCATTCAGGTATAACTTAGCCAGTAATGTCTGCCCTGCATAATAATTCATACGCCCGTAGGTAGTCCCGTCTACAGCTTTCGACATCTTTGGTACGGCAGTTTCCAGATTGCTGACAATAGCCGCATAGACATCTGCTCTTGGGACTGTTGGAGGTGAAGCATCGGCACCGGCAAAATCAAGTACAAGGGGTACATTGCCATATAAATCGATCAATTGCCAGTAAAAGAAACCCCGTACTGCCTCCAGTTCTGCAATATAAGCATCGGCTACTGACTGTTCCACCTGCCCGCTTTCTATGAGGGTCTGAAACTGATAAATAAGCCTGTTGGCTGTATTTACACCACCAAAGCCAAAGTTCCATCCACCATTTGTATAACCATCTTCTTCTGTCCAGGAATGTAAATGAAGCCTTCTCCACACTCCACCATCATCCCAGTCCTGCCCCCTGGTGGGGACTACCATCTCATCGGTACTAACATCCTGTAAGGAAAGAGGGTCGCCTGAAGCAAAATTTCTGAATTGCGTATATGCAGCACCCAATGCCGAAACATTCTCCTCATCTGTATTGAAGAAATTGTCCGGTGTAACCTCACTAAACAGTTCTTCGTCCAGATTGGTACATGACTGAAAAGGAGCCACGATCAATGCAAACAGGATTAGAAATAGTGATTTTTTCATTATATTTCTTTCTTTAGTTTTCATATTATATTCATTTTTCAGGATTATAAACCAACTTTTACACCAAAAGATACCGATCTGGTCCTAAACCATGTATTCCTTCTGTCGACACCGGGTATAAGCGGATTAGGAGTACCTGAACCACCAGAACCCTTATCGGCATATCTCGGATTCGGGTCCACACCCTGATAACCGGTAATATAGAATAAATTGTTACCTGCAATATACAACCGTAAGTTTCTGAGTCCGGATTTCTCTGATAATTTGAAGTTATAACCTATACTCATGTTATCAAGAGAAACGAAAGAAGCATTCTCTACATGATAACTTGACAAAACACCTGAAGAGTTATTAAGGAGCGTACCTGTTGTTGCATTCCTCAAGTCTGCTGCCGTTTTAGGTAAATTATAAGACCCGATCATATTAGGTACTTCATAAAAACCACGGTAGGTATTGATAAGGTCATGCCCTAACACACCACGGAAGAAAATACTCATATCCCAGTTCTTGTAGGTAAAATCATTGCCAAATCCAAATTGAAAGTCTGGCAAACCGTTTCCAACTACCTGCCTGTCGCTGGGGTCAATGGTATTATCCCCGTTTATATCTTCAAAAATCAGGTTGCCGTCCGGGTCAATTTCTTTAAACACTAATGCCCACAACTGGCCAAATGGCTTACCTTCCTCTGCCCTTACCAGTGGCACTCCACTTTGGCCGGGAGCACCCATGGCACCCAGGTCGCGTATCCCATAAGAAAGTTCGGCGCCATTATATTCCCCTGAGAGGGAAACCAGTGTATTTTCAAGACTGTAGGAAGGGGTAAAAGTCAGGCTATAGGAAAAATCTGCTTTCCTAACGGCATTCCAGGAAAGTGATAATTCCAGGCCGCTGCTTTTTATATTCCCCAGGTTCAGCCATGCTATATTATAGAGGTTCGGAGGAACCGGTACTTCATACTGGAATAATAAATCAGTTGTTGTCCTTGTATAATAGTCAAATGAACCGTACAACCTGGATTGGAAGAATGAAAAATCAATCCCAATATCTATTTCACCTTTCTTTTCCCAGCGCAGGTCCGTATTAGCATTACTTACCGGCCCATAACCTGGTACAAAAGCCCCATTATAGAAGAAATTACCCTGAGGCCCAAAACGAAGCAACGAAAGGTAATTTTGTGACGGCTGGTTTCCTGTCAAACCATAATTGGCACGTAATTTAAGGTTGTCGATATAATCAGCATCTATAAAACTGGCTAAATCCACTCCACCACCAATGGCCGGGAACAAACCCCATTTGTTGTCTGCACCAAACCGGGACGACCCTTCATACCTGGCACTGGCCGTCATAAAGAATACATCATTGACATTCATATTTACACGGCCAAAAAATGCGACCAGTTTGGATGAGTTTTTATAACTTCTCACGGTACCAAGCCCATTGTTAAAATCCAAGGCGGCACTCATGTTATTGTAAGTAAATGCATCGGTAATAAAATCCCCTCCACGGGCACTAAACCCTTCATTAACAAAGTCCTGGTAAGAATAACCACCCATGGCACTGAGGTTTATCGCAGACGATATACTTCCTTTCCAATTGATAGTTGATTCAAAAAGTTGATTGGAAGATGTACTCATACTTCTTTCAGCCACGCCATTCCTGTCCATTCCTGTCCAATAACTATTTTTATCATAATACTGGCCTCTCAAAGCATTTTCACTTTGTATAGAATAAAAAGCGTCAATAACCAGCCCGTCAGTAATCTCATAAGCACCTTTTAATGAAATGTTCGATATCCTGTCTTTCCCATCATTAACATTTTGCTCCAGTATTTGAACCGGGTTATAATAATCGTAAAGAACCTGCTGGAAATACCCATCATAAATCTTATATGCCGGGTCGCTACTTCTGACCGGAGCTGTTGGGTTATAAATAGAAGCATAACGGAAAGCCTGGTCAAAGCCATATTTTGATTCCCGTTGGGTAACGCTTAAATTCAATGTAAAAGTTAACTTGTCATTCAATGCCTTCTGTGTGAGGTTAAGCCTTCCGTTAAACTGGCTGCGGCTGGTATTAAGCATAACCCCATTCGCATCACGGTAGTTAACTGAAGCCCTGTAAGATGTTTTATCTGTCCCACCCGACATAGAAAGATTGTGTACTTGTGAGAAGGCCTGCTGTGTTGTTTCCTTAAACCAGTCTGTATTCCCTCCAAAGTCTGTACCCAGGCCTGTTTCTTGTGACAAGGCCCTCCATTCCGCTGCATTCATAACATTTGTCGTCTTGGCGATCATCTCAGAAGAGAAATAAACATTGTAGTCGATCTGTGCAGTTCCTTTCCTACCTTGTTTTGTAGTTATAAGGATCACACCAGCTGACCCCCTTGTACCATAAATAGCTGCGCCAGAACCATCCTTCAGGACGTCCATAGACTCGATATCGTTAGGGTCTACATTGTCAAGAGATGCACCGATCACACCATCAATAACCACCAATGGCTGGGTGTTGGCACCCACGGTACTTAAGCCTCTTAAACGGATGTCATACCCCTGGTTCGGGTTCCCACCGGGTTTACTAATAGATAATCCGGCTACTTTCCCTTGGATCAATTGTTCAGGGTTGTTAATATTCCCCCTGTTAAATTCATCAGCATTAACATTGGCAACAGAACTGGTAACTTCTTTTTTCTGCTGGGTACCATAGCCAATTACAACAACCTCATCTAATGCCGTTAGAAAAGGAGACAGTACTACATTAATTGTAGAACGGTCGCCAACAACTACCGATTGAGGAGTGAAACTAATAGCAGAGAATACCAGCACTGCGTCAGGCCCTGGCACCACTATACTATAGGTGCCGTCAGCACTGGTTGCAGTTCCCTGAAAAGTGCCCTCGATTACAATGTTGACCCCGGGAAGCGGACCTTCCTTTTCAGAAGTCACTTTACCTGTAACCGTTCTTTCCTGTGCCCAAGCAAAGCTAAACGCAAAGCCGAAAAAGAAAAGAAATAAAATACCTCTCTTCCATAAAAGAAAATTTTGCAAATTTTGCATAGTTAGGTTAATTTTAGATTAATGAATATGATTCCTTGTTTTAAAACCTTTTACTTTTTAAACAATTTAAACCACTTTTTTCTGAATAACTAATTTTACATTATTGCCCAATTTACCACCTTTTTTATAGAAAAAGAAATCATACAGTAGTTTAGACTGTTTATAAACAAGCTGTAAGAATTTGATATTTAATATTTTACACTTGTCGCAAACGTTTGCGGAAGTTCAGTTTTTTTAGTGCCCAATATTTTGTGTATTAAACATAAACCCACAAAAAAGGAGGGTGGCTAATTCCGATTAAAGATTGAAAACAGATAAAATCCGCACAATTATGCAAAATAGAAACCTGCATTGAAAATACCTCCTCCCCCGTCAGGATTGCAGGTTTATAATAGGAAGTTATCATATTATTCCTTGAGACTGTTTAAATTTTATTTTTATGAATTATTATAATATATTTAAAGTAATTTGGAGGCGGATACAATATTGTATTTAACGATAAATTGCTAAAATATGACGAAAAAGGCGCAGAATACAACGTGGAACCTGCCTACGGTAGGCAGGGGTAATTTTTAAACAGCCTATAACTAATCCAAAAGATAAGATGAAATCTAACATTCAATCAAAAAACAATAAGATTCGGAAAATAATCCTTTGCCCTATTTCAATAATTATAATCTTCTTACTGTTTAGTCCAACACCAAAGTTATCCGCCCAAAGTAGCAAAGCCGGTTTTACAGACGTTACCAAACAAGCCGGCATTGATTTCCGGTATACATTTGGCGACTATACTTATGGGAATATTTTGGAAAGCAGTGGCTCCGGCATAACCATTTTTGACTACAACAATGACGGCCTTCCCGACTTATATATGCTCAATGGCACCTATCTTGAAGGTATCTCCGACCCTGCAGGGAAAGTATTTAAAAATACACGCAATAAGCTTTATAAGAATAACGGAGGCGGGACATTTACAGAGGTATCACATGAAGCCGGAGTAGATGACCCAAGCTGGGGTATGGCAGCAGGTGCTATTGACTTTGATAGTGATGGTGACGAAGATTTGTACCTGTTAAATTACGGGCCGAATGTTTTTTATCGTAATAATGGCGACGGGACTTTTAGTGACATTACAGAGTCATTAGGGCTTAAAGGGCCGGAAATGTTAAATGGATTTACAAAATGGAGCGTTGGTGTTGCTTTTTGGGATTTTAATTCAGACAATAAAATTGATGCAATGGTAGGGAATTTCCTTGCATTCGACCCGGGATATGTTTCACCAACTAACCCGGGGATGATGCCACATCCATCTGAATATAAAGGGCAGGCATCAATGCTTTACCAACAACTACCCAATGGGCGATTCCGGGAAGTTACAAAAGAGCACGGATTGTTTTTCCCCGACTCGAAATGTATGGGGTTAACTGTTTTCGATTATGATAATGATGGGGACCTGGATATTTTCCAAGGCAACGACCATCAGTTAAATTTCCTTTTTAGGGACGATGGGCAAAAATATGTTGATGTTGCTATAGCCAGTGGTGTTGCAGCAAACAGCCATGGGGTCCCAACCGGCTCAATGCACGGCTCAATTGGAGACATTGATGGTGACGGATTGATAGACTTGCTTGTAACTGACCTCAGGTATGGCGCCCTGTACCGGAATATTGGCAATGGGCTTTTTGAAGATATTACCGAAAAAAGCGGTGTTGCCGGTGCATTCGCCGGGAAAGGCGCCTGGGCTGCTGCACTCTTCGATTACGATAACGATGGGGACCTGGATATATTTTCGGCAAATGGAACAGCGGAGGAACTAATCCTTCAATATCCGTTGTTATTGGAAAATGACGGGAAAGGGCATTTCAAGGATGTTGGATTCGAAAAATCCAACTATTTTTCTACGAAAAGGTCAGGCAGGGCTGCAGCTGTTTGGGACTATGACAATGATGGGGATATGGACATAATTGTATCCCATATTGACCTTCAGGCAACAGCCACACTCCTTAGGAACGATGGGGGCAATTCTAATCATTGGCTTGGATTAAAACTAAAAGGCAAAAACGGGCCTGCTTCAGCTATTGGTGCTACGATAACTGTTAAATCAGGGGATAAAAAGCAAACTTATATAAATCAATGGGCAACAAGTTACCTTTCAAACAACGACCCTCGTGTCCATATCGGTTTGGGGCTGAATAATTATATCGATCAAATTGAAATATTATGGTCGGATGGGAAGAAAGAGGTTTATAATAACCCTCCGGTTGACCGTTACCTGACAATTAAGCAGGGTACCGGTATCTTACAAAAATAAAAACCAATATAACCATACCGGAGGACAGCGAGAATGGGGAATGATAAAACCGGGGGGAAAGCCGGCACCCGATTTTATTATTGAATCGTTGGGAAGATAAAGGCCTTAACCCGGATTATTCTGTGAAATTCTTATCCCCGGATAATTTTCCTGAGGCATACACAACCTTCCCTCCTACCATGGTTAATTCGGAACAGATATCTTTTATTTCATCCTCGGGGCATCTGAGCAAGTCATTCGACAGGACTACCAGGTCGGCTAATTTGCCAGGCTCGAGCGACCCTTTTATTGCTTCTTCAAAAGTTGCAAAGGCATTATTTATGGTATACATCTTCAGGGCACCCTCCCTTGAAATGGCCTCCGAAGGCTCAACAATATTCCCTCGTTCGGTAGTGCGGGTAACCATTGACCAGATGGCAAGGAAAGGGTTGTATGGATTTATTGAAGTATTAGGGTCCAGTTTAACCATGTGGTCCGAACCGCCACAAACAACTATACCGGCGGCAGCCATTGAGCGAAAAGGGTTGAATGTTTTTATGCGTTCATCGCCAAGTATATATTTCATGGCATCAGCATCTTTATAAAACCAGGCAGGCTGCATGTTGGCAAGTATGCCAAGTTTGCTCATCCTGCTTATCGCCCCCGGGGTATAGAAATTGCCGTGAATAATCGAGAACCGGCTTTCTTTTATGGGTTTTATTTTATTAACCTCCTCAAAAACATCCAACAACAGGTCTACTCCGCCGCCACCGGTGCAATGCGCTGTAAAAGCCCAGCCTGATTCATTGGCTGCAGTTACTATTGTAAGCAGGCTTTTATATGAATAATTAATTATCCCCCGGTATGAACTATCATTAATATCGTAAATATCCCGGGCTTTACTGCCCCATGGCTCTCTCAAATATGCAGTCCCGGTAAGTATCCCGCCATCTAAAAATATTTTCAACCCGCCGGCCCGTACCCACTCGTCTCCCCCGCCTGTAATAGTATTGAATGCCTTTAATGAATCGGCCAGCCTTTCTTCCGAATCCCTGATATCAAACGGCAATATAAAATTTTGGGAAACACGCACAGTTAATTCGCCGTTATGTTCCATACCCCTATACCGTTTAAGGTTGCCAAGGCCGCCATAACCCGATATAATCCCGGTAATGCCATATTTATTGTATTTTTTAAACATTGCCCTGAGGGCATCTACTTTAGCCTGGGATGTTAACTTTTTTGCAGGCGGCAGTTTCAACAAATTAAAGGCCGAAGCCCTGATAAACCCGGTAAGTTTGCCTGTTCCTTTATCTTTAATAAGCCCTTCGTGGACTGTTTCATCAGTAATCCCCGAAGCTTCCATGGCAGCAGAATTGACCATCCCGCCAAATGAACCGTTAAGGAATACCGGATGGTTGGGTGCAGCCTGGTCCAGCTCGTCAAGAGCAGGCTGCCGCAAATCCCACAAACGGGTATAAAACATCTTGGGGAATACGATCCACTCCCCGTCCTTCTTTGACAATGCCTGCGATTTTATCCAATCAAGAAGCCCTGCAATGGTATGCACATCAGGGATATCTTCTTCCAATTCACTGAGTGAAGCATTATCAGGGTGGCAATGAGCATCAATTAGCCCGGGGATAATAGCCCTTCCTTCAACATCAATAATTTGCGTATGTGGGCCTGCATATTCCTTAATCTCATCGTTTGGCCCTACGGCAATAATTTTATCCTTTTTAATTGCAACTGCTTCGGCAATTGAAAAATTCTTATCTACAGTAATAATTTTACCATTAATAAAAATAGTATCGGCATTATGTATTGGTTTACACGAAAAGACAGACATAAGCATTATGGAGGTCAATATCCCGATGTTAGTATAATTCTCTTTCATAATTTCAAAGCCCCCGGTTTTTAAGGTTCCATACAAAGGAAAATAAAAAAACAGAAATACCTGCTAAAAACTAAAACTACTACTAATTTGAATGGGAGATAGAATTTTTATAGCTTTGCATAAAAATGAAATACCTTTAATTACCTGTTTACCGGAGGTTAATAGAAAATGGCGAAATTTTTTGACTTTCTTAAGATACCTTACCCTTTCAACGATGATTTGACGCAGAACACAAAGTTTATCTTTTTAATAAGCCTTATCCTGTTGTTATTAGTATTCCTTTTTCAACCCTTTGACCTGAATACATTGAATAAAGAGGATAAATTTTTACTGATAGGCGGGATTATTATTGTCTACTTTATCGGATTAAGCATTAACTTATTGCTTATTCCGGCATTTCTGTCAAAAAAAAATATATTTAAAAACTGGACTGTTTTAAAGGAAATTTTGTGGAATATCTGGATATTGTTTACACTTGCGACCGGTTATTTTATCTATTTCCGTATCAGCGGATCCTTTAGTTTCAGCTTTCTTATACTGCTTAAAATTTTAATAATAAGTGCCATCCCTATTAGCATCCTGATTCCCTACAACCGCAACAGGTTATTACACAAGCACCTCCAATCGGCACTGGAGCTGAATAAGTACCTTGAAGAAAAAGCACACCCTACTCCTAAAATAGTGCATCTTAAATCCGATTATGAAAAGGATGATTTATCCGTTGATGTGAATGCTGTGTTATTTATCCGGTCGGCAAATAATTATATTGAGGTTTTTTGGAAGGAAAAAGATAAAATTCTTTCGCAATTGGTAAGATGTACATTAAAATATGCTGAAGACGCTTTTAAAGATTATCCGTTTATTTTCAAATGCCACAGGGCATATATTGTGAATATCAATTATGTGGAAAAAGTGGAAGGGAAGTCACAGGGCTACACCCTTTATGTCGGGGGAGGTAAACACACGATAACCGTATCACGCAATTTCATCACGCAATTCAAAGAATTGTTTTATAAGCTCTGATTCCTTTTACATTTATACCGGATTCCTGAAATCCTTATGTATCTCGCCCCTGTATTCAGTCCATTCATCCCTAATATTGTCGTTAAACCCTTTTTCCTGACATTAATCCCTTAATTTTCTTTTCTGTATATCCTCCTTGTATTTTTGTCCTTCAACAGTAAATTTTAAGACTATGCAAGCATTACATATCGGGGAATTGGAAGTAAGGCTCCCTATTATACAGGGGGGCATGGGAGTAGCCGTTTCATTATCAGGACTGGCATCTGCTGTCGCTAATGAAGGAGGCATTGGGATTATATCTTCAGCAGGCATAGGTATGATGATACCCGACTTTTCAAGGAACTTTAGAGAGGCCAACAAAACTGCTCTTCGCCAGGAGATACGAAAAGCAAAGAAAAAAACAAATGGTGCCATCGGTGTTAATATCATGGTTGCCCTTTCGGACTATACAGGCCACCTGGAGGTGTCTGTTGAAGAAGGGGCCGACCTGATCATTTCCGGGGCCGGGCTGCCACTTAAAATGCCCGACATTGTACTGGAAGACAAAGCCGGTGATAACAAAACCAAGTTTGTCCCCATCACCTCTTCGGCCAGGGCGGCAAAACTGATCTTTGGTTACTGGGCCGAC
>UOEP01000080.1_pt1 | contig 39204 bp, 30 predicted proteins | sample 1989931 | NCBI WGS metagenome assembly UOEP01 (sample SAMEA4712198, study PRJEB27164) | hydrothermal vent metagenome | biome: marine basaltic hydrothermal vent biome; feature: marine hydrothermal vent; material: mineral | place: Pacific Ocean | collected 2011-06-14/2011-07-23 | depth 1691 m
ATAACAACACCTCTCTCATTTTTCAACTCAATAGTGCAACCGCTGTTTATCAATGCAGGGAAACCCGGTACAGCCAAACTTTTCCCAATTGAACTGAACTCGTCAAAAGCACCTGTTTTACACAAAATCAGGTATTCGCCGGGCAACAAGGTAACATTGCCCAATCTTTTCTCCGAATCCCTGGCCTTCAAAAACCACCCGCCTAAGTTAATTGGGGCTAACGACCTGTTGTACAGCTCAATAAACTCCTGCTTCGGCAGGTTGACAGGAGGATTGGGGTCGGCCATAATTTCATTGATAACAATATCGTATAGATTGGAGAGCGTAACATTATCATTTTGCAGTGCCCCGTTAATCCCGTCAAAGGCTGTATAGGTAGGCACCCCACCATCATCGCCCCATATTCCTTTGCCGGGGGTTGAAAAGTTTTCAGTCCAAATCTCAGTTGTTCTGCCTTCAGAAATAAAGAAGCATAAATACAATGTTAATAATTTAAAAATATTGCTACACATCGCGTTAAAGATTTCATACAAAAGGCTAACTTTGGTGGCCAGGAGAAACTAATATTTGTCGTAATTTAACTAAATTCTGTTTAATATGAAAGTTGCAATTGTTGGTGCAAGTGGAGCAGTCGGGCAGGAATTCCTCCGGGTTCTTGAAGAGAGGGATTTCCCTTTAGATGAGTTAGTGCTATTTGGGTCGGGGCGGAGTGCCGGCAGGGAGTACGAGTTTAAAGGTAAAAAGTTAACCGTAAAAGAACTTCAACACAACGATGATTTTAAAGAGGTTGATATTGCCCTTACTTCGGCAGGAGGCGGTATTTCCAAGGAATTTGCATCGACAATTACAAAGCATGGTGCCATAATGATCGACAACTCAAGTGCATTCCGTTATGAAGGCGATGTGCCACTGGTAGTTCCGGAAGTAAACCCGGAGGATGCAAAAAGCCGCCCACGGAATATTATTGCGAACCCGAATTGCTCGACCATTCAAATGGTGGTTGCTTTAAAACCTATTGAGGAGCTATCGCATATCAAACGCATATATGTGTCTACCTACCAGGCAGCCAGTGGCGCAGGAGCAAGCGGGCTTGCCGAGCTTGAAAAACAGGTAACACAGATTGCCAATAATGAAGAGCCCGGAGTGGAAGCTTTTCAATACCAGTTGGCCCTGAATATCATCCCGCATATTGATGTCTTCCTTGATAACGGTTACACCAAAGAGGAGATGAAAATGTTTTGGGAAACACAAAAAATAATGCACACTGATGCTTTGGTAAGCTCAACTTGTGTCCGTGTCCCTGTGTTAAGGGCACATTCGGAAGCAATCTGGGTTGAAACGGAAGAACCTTTATCGGTAGATGAGGTGAAAGAAGCATTTAACAATTTTGACGGGCTGACCGTCATGGATAACCCTGCTGAAAAAGAATATCCGATGCCGTTGTTTATTTCTGGTAAAGACGATGTTTATGTCGGCCGTATCCGTAAAGACCTTGCAAACCCCAACGGGATTACTTTCTGGTGCGTTGGCGACCAAATAAAGAAAGGTGCTGCTTTAAATGCTGTACAGATTGCCGAGTACCTGATTAAAGAAGGGGAAGTATAGGTAAAAAGACGTTAAAAAAACGATATATGCCCGTACTGCTTACCCAGGCGGGCCTGTTTTTTGCTTTTCAGGCACTATTCCCGGATAATATCTATTTCTCCCCCAACTCCTAATTTAATGATACTTGAAGGCCTGGCGGGGGCAGGGTCGCCCTGGCGGTATTCCACTATATAATCAACCAAATTTTTTATCCCTCCTGAGATTTCATTAAAAAACCGGGGAGGTTCCTCACCACTGATATTAGCCGATGTTGAAACCAGTGGTTTGCGGAAACGCTTCAATAACCCGGAGGTAAACTTTTCTTTGGTGAAGCGTATCCCAACGCTCCCGTCTTCGGCAATCAGGTTGGCAGCCAGGTTCTTAGCATTTGGGTAGATTATTGTTAATGCTGTTGTTGAAATCTCAATCAGGTCCCATGCAACTTCGGGTACTTCTTCAATATACCGTTCCAACAGTGCCGGGTTCTCCATGAGTACCAGCATACTTTTACTATCCTGCCTTTTTTTTATTTCATAGATACGTTTTACCGCTTCAGGGTTTGTGGCATCGCAGCCAATGCCCCATATAGTATCTGTCGGGTAAAGGATTACTCCTCCTTTTTTTAATACCTCAATACATTTTACAAGGTCGTTATGCATTTACCATCACTTTTTTATAAACATCCATTAATGCGGCAACCGAGATTTTGGGAGAAAACCGCATCGCCCTTTCCCGCCCTTTTTCAATTAATCCTTCCCTCAGCTTCCTATTATCCAGTAAATTTATAAAACAACCTTTTATCTCATCCACATCCCCCGGGTCGCAAAAGCAGGCGGCATCTCCTGCAACCTCGGGCAGGCATGAAGTATTTGACGTGACCACCGGGCATCCCGAAGCCATTGCTTCAATTAAAGGAAGCCCAAACCCTTCGAAAAAAGAGACATAAGCTAAAAACTGTGCTCCTCTGTATATTGCAGGCAAGTCCTCGTCAGGCACCTTATCCAGGAAGTGGATTTTCCTTTCCATATTATTTTCAGAGATATAATCCAATAAATTCTGGACATAAGTAGTTGGCCTTCCTACAATTACCAGTGGTACGTCAATATTGCCCGACTGTATGGCCTTTAGTATGTTCAAATGGTTCTTACGGGATTCTATTGTCCCCAATGAAAGGATATATTTTTCAGGGAGGTTATATTTTTTTAATACCTGGCTCAGTGCCTTTGTATCTGTTACGTCAAAAAACCTGCTGGAAATTGGCTGGTACACCACCTCTATTCTTTCAGGCTCCACCTTTAAGTACTTTATAATATCGTCTTTTGTTTGCCGGCTTATTGCTATAACCTTATCAGCAACTTCGGTGGCAAATTTCACTTTCCGGTAATAAATCTTCCTGTCGATAGGCTTATATAAATGGGGGAAGCGCATAAAAATTAAATCGTGTATGGTAACAACCGACCGTACCTGTGAGTTTTTAATCCCGGGGGGAAGTTCCTGGCTTAATCCGTGAAACAGGTCAATCTCCTTTTTCATAAGTACACGGTTTAACGAGATACTACGCCAAAACGATTTTAAGATTTTTGTTACCGTATTGTCGGGCGAATAAACCTCAAAGTCTCCCTGTTCCGGGAAAATACCATTACGGATTTCAGGAGTAAACAGGACATATTCGTTATCGGGGAAATATTTTTTTAAGGATATCAAGGTATTCCGGCTGTAATTACCCAGCCCGGTACTGTTCAGGAATGCCCTTTTTGCATCAAACCCAATTCTCATAATAGAAGATTTTGATATTTCTATAAATATACAAAAAAAGGGTTTGGAATAATATTCAAACCTCAAACTTATCTAATCCACTAAAATTGATTGTGGCAAAATAATCTTCGATTGACTCAGCCCTTCTAATCTCAACAACTTCGCCATTTGGCCTTAGCAGCAACTCTGCCGACCGTAGTTTCCCGTTATAATTAAAACCCATTGCATGCCCATGGGCACCTGTGTCGTGGATAACAATAATATCTCCCTGCTTTAACTCAGGCAGCATACGCCCGATGGCAAATTTATCGTTGTTTTCGCAAAGCGAACCGGTTACATCGTATTTTATTGTTTGCGGCATATCCTCTTTGCCCAATACCGTAATATGATGGTATGCCCCGTACAATGCAGGGCGCATCAGGTCAACCATGCAGGCATCGAGCCCGGCAAACTTTTTATATGTATCTTTTATGTGCTCGACTTTCGAAACCAAATAACCGTAAGGGCCTGTGATTGCCCTGCCCGACTCAAAAAATATCTTTAGGGGAGCCAAACCGTTCGCAACGATTAAATCATTATAAGCTTTCCGTATCCCCTTACTCATAATATCCAGGTTAACAGGTTTCTGGTCAGGGTGGTAGGGGATACCGATGCCGCCGCCTAAATTGGCAAATTCAATGTGGATACCCAGTTCTTTGGAAATATCGGCAATTAAACTAAACAGCACCTCGGCGGTTTCAATAAAATAAGCGGGGTCGAGCTCATTGGAAGCAACCATTGTATGAATACCAAACCGTTTCACACCTTTGTCGCGTACCATTCTATACCCTTTGAGCATCTGCCCACGGGTGAAACCGTATTTCGCATCTTCAGGGTGACCGATAATCAGGTTCCCTTTTTTTAGTGCCCCCGGATTGTACCTGAAACTGATTAACCCGGGCAAACCGGCATGTTTTTCCAGGTACCCTATATGGGAAATGTCATCCAGGTTAATTATTGCGTCAAGCCCCTTTGCTTTCACAAATTCCCCGGCAGGTGTATCATTTGAGGTAAACATTATCTCTTCGCCCCGCATTCCCAGCCTTCCTGCCAGTTCCAATTCTGCCATCGAGCTGCAATCAATACCAAACCCCACACCCCTCAGTATCTTCATAAGATAAGGGTTGGGGGCTGCTTTAATGGCATAATACTCTTTAAAACCTTCGTTCCACGAAAATGCTTCGGTGAATTTCCGGGCATAATCAAGTATTGCCTTTTCATCGTATATATGAAAGGGCGTTGGGAATTTCTCTATTATCTTTTCCATCTGCTCTTTCGAGAATGGAATTGTTTTATCTGCCATGGCATATTTTTTAACGAGTGGCAAAGGTATTAATACGAAACATTATTTAGAAATAGTATGCAGTAAAAATTGAAGATAATTTTTAGCAAAGGGCTAAAAACAACCTAACCATGGATGCCTTTTAGCTGCTCAACCAATTCAGGGCTCAAATAACCTGATGCGATTTCCTGTACTCCGCCTGTCATTTGGATGAACCATTCCTCGTCAATTTTTATTTTCAGTTCCCCGCCGGGCATTTTAACGGTAAGGTCGCGTTCCGTCAACCCTTTTTTAAGGGCAGTTGCTGCCACGGCACACGATGAACTACCCGAGGCAAGTGTGTAACCGGCTCCTCTTTCCCATATTATTGCTTCAACCACATTGGGCGAAATAACCCTGGCAAATTGCACATTAATGCGGTTGGGGAACATCGGGTGGTTCTCAATAAAAGGGCCGTATTGTTTTATTTCACCTATGTCCAGTTCATCTTTAATGACCACACAATGGGGATTTCCGACTGATACACAGTTGACCAGGTATTGCCTGCCGCCTGCCATCAATGGTTCGTCCCGGCACTCTTCGCTTTTGCAGTCGACAGGGATTTTTGATGACGTAAATATAGCCTTCCCCATATCTACCTTTATCTGTGAGGCTTTCCCGTTGACTTCGGCTGTAACGGTAGCATTAACCAACCCGCCTAATGTTGATATGGAAAACTCTTTTTTAGCAGAATATCCGTAATCGTACAGGAATTTTGAGAAAATACGCAGCCCGTTACCACTTTTTTCGGCTTCCGAACCATCGGGGTTGAGGATGCGTAACCCGAAATCGGCTTCTTCGCCCGGCACTTTCAGCAATATTCCATCGGAACCAATCCCAAAATGGACATCGCAAATTAATTTTATCCTTTCAGGCGTCAACTCAAAATCTATTTCACTTCCGTTCAATACAATATAATCATTCCCCAGCCCGTGTGATTTTACAAAAAAGTCCTTCATCTGTACTAAAATTTTACCCTAAAATAAAAAAAAACGCAACCATTTTCATTCGAATTTCGTCTGACAAAAAAAACTTCGAACTATAAAAATAGTCTCTAATGCCATGAAAACAAAACATCTTCTTAGTTTTAGCCTGATGCTATTATTCACTTTTTTGATAAGCTGCCAGAAAGAACAGGGCGATGTGCCTGCAACAGGTGAAATTACCGGTGTGCTTATTGGGTATAGTGGTTGCAAGCAAAATAAGTCTGCATTATCTGAAGCTAATTATAACAAGAGTGTAAGCTGTGTTACCTATTCCTACGACTCTGAAAGCAAAATACTGGCACTGAAACATATCAATGCCGGGTTTAATTGCTGCCCTGACAGCCTATATTGCAGTATAGTAACCTCGGGAGACACTATTATTATCAGTGAATTTGAAAAGGCAGCACTTTGCCGCTGTAATTGTTTATTCGACCTGGATATAGAACTGGACTCTGTTGCTTCGGAAAACTATATTATAAAAATAAACGAGCCGTATTGTGCCAAACAGGAAGAATTGATTTTTGAGATTGGCCTGGATTCAAATCAAAACGGGGAATATTGCGTGGACAGGGATATTTACCCATGGGGGACTTAGCCTGAATTATTCAGGTTAGAGGTATTCTCTCCTGTCCGGATGGATTATTTGCCCAGCTGCCCTTTAAGTAATTTCACATTGTTCGTAAGCCTTGTTATGGCTGCATCTTTTTCTTTTGCAGTAGCTTGCAACACAGTAATTTCCTTTTGCAGGCTGCTGATTTTGTTTTGTAGCGACTCTGTCTTACCTTCCTGTACTTTTATTATTCCTTCTAACTTTGATGCCTGGTTTTGTGCCTGCTTCAGGTCGAAACTTTTTAGCTCTATTTCAGATATCTTTTCTGCTATTTCATTTTCAAGCCCTGTAATCTTTTCCTGCAATGCCTTGATTTTTTTATCACGCTCAACTAACATATTGTTTAACCTGCGTTTCTCAAATTCAAAAGCATAATCTTTTTCTTCGAGGGTTTCACTTTTACGGCTAATATTGGAGGTAAGATTGAAAATTTCAGCACTTAACGAATCAATATACTGGTCTTTTATGGCGTTGCTTTCCAACAGGTTACTTTTCATTTTCTCAAAATCAGCAATTAACACCTTGATCCGCTCCGCTTTTGCATTATTCTCTGCTGTTAACCCTCTGGCTTCCTGTTCTGCTTTTAACCTGCCGGCTTCCATTTCAAGGTATTTCTTTTTTGCCACACATGAGGTGAAAAAAACCATCAAAATAGTAACAACCCAATATATTAACCGTTTTCCCATTATTTTTAATTTTTAGATTTTAACAAAGATAAAAAATAATACTATGCTATATATAACGTTATAAAATCGGCTAATTGTATTAAATTACTATTTTTAAGATCATTTTGTATAAGTTGCCTCCCGGAGAGGCCCGGAACGGAAAAATAATTTAACAGATGAGAAAAGGATTTACAATTATATTACTATTTCTAATCAGCTTTGTAGTTTCCGCACAGGAAAGCACTTCGCTTCAGGTCGTTAAAGGGAAAGTGATTGACAGTTCATCGAAAAAAGCGGTTGCTTATACAAATATTGGCCTTGAGGGCACTTTTTATGGAACAGCCAGCGACAACGATGGGAATTTTGAATTAAAAATACCTGCCGAATTACAGGGTTTGCAAATCTATTTTTCGGCGGTGGGGTATAAAAACAAAATGTTCCCGGTGGCAGATTTATTCGCGAAAGAGTTTAACCTGATCAGGCTAGATGCCCAAACTTATAATATCGGCGATATTGACATAAATGCCCAGTCGAAAGTGCTGTACAGGATACTGAGGACTGCTTCGGAGAATGTAAGCAGGAATTTTGTGAACCAGCCAATATCCATGTTGTGCAGCTACGAAAATGAAAAAAAACAGGGTGGGGAGGCCCGGTCAAGGAAGGCAACGGTGCGCATTGATGATAAAACCGGTTATGCCGCCCCTTCGAAAACCGATGCGTATAAAAACAGGAATTACCAATTTTCGGACGTCCTGAAGAACTTTGAAAGTTATAGTTTAAAAGACGGGGCAACCAATATGGATGAAATACTCGGCTTAGACCTGGCCCGCTCTCTTTCATCGGTATTAAACCCCGGGATACTCAGCGGTTTCCATCTGAGCATGGAAGAAGATGAAGCCGTTATAAACAACAGTGCTGCATGGGTTATCCGGTTCAGGCAGCCTGCCCCCACCTTCACCGGCTCCGGCGATTTCTATGCTACGTCTTTTGAAGGGAAAATTTACATTAATAAAAACAATTATTCAGTTTTGAAAATTGAATGCTGGGTAAAAACACCGAAACAGAATAGTCTTGGGCGGGACCTTGCCATAGGTGCCGGGATAAAAGATTTTCATACTGGTGTTGCTTACGACTTTTCGGTAACCTACAACTCGAAAGGGGTTAAATTTATTTCGTTGAACAAGAATTATACAGAAGGAGGGAAAGCTGTAACCGAGCACACAAAGCTTATTGTCAATGAAATAAAGCCAATCCTGGAAAATCAAATCACCAGCCGCGATTATTTTGAAGGGGAATAATTGCAAATAACCTTAACCTTCACGAATCGTCAGCTCCCTACTTTTTCCTGAAAAAAACCTGCAACGGTACTCCCTCGAAGTTAAAATGTTCACGTATTTTGTTTTCGATGTACCGGCGGTACGGTTCTTTTATGTATTGCGGCAAATTGGCAAACAAAGCAAAACTTGGCGTTGGCGATGGCAATTGCGTGACGTATTTAATCTTAATGTATTTACCTTTTACCGAAGGGGGTGGGTATGTTTCCACTGCATCAAGCAATACCTGGTTAAGTTCGGATGTTTTGATCCGCAACTTCCTGTTTTTAAATACTTCAATGGCAACTTCAAGCGTTTTATGGACACGCTGTTTGGTAAGTGCCGAAATAAAAAGTATCGGGACATCGGAAAACGGGGCAATCCGTTCTTTAATATTTTTTATATATGTACTGGTAGTAGCATTATCCTTTTCTACCAGGTCCCACTTATTCACCAGGATTACCACCCCTTTTTTGTTCTTCCTGATGAGGTTGAAAATATTAACATCCTGGGCTTCAACGCCTCGTTCGGCATCTATCATCAACAAACAGACATCTGAATTTTCAATGGTCCGGATAGAGCGCAACACCGAGTAAAACTCAAGGTTCTCATGTACCTTCCCCTTTTTCCGTAAGCCGGCAGTGTCAACAATAATAAAATCGTGCCCGTATTTATTGTAACGGGTGTTTATTGAATCGCGGGTTGTTCCGGCAATCTCGGTAACTATATGCCTTTCGACCCCGATAAGTGCATTAATGAATGAAGATTTCCCCACATTGGGCCGGCCTACTACCGATAATCTCGGCAATGCCTCTTCCTCCTCCATCTCCTGTTTCGGGAAACTTTTAACTACGTCATCAAGCAGGTCGCCTGTCCCGCTGCCTGTCATTGATGAGATGCAATAAATTTCGCCAAGCCCCAGTGAATAAAACTCCTGGGCATCCAGTATCCTTGTATTGTTGTCAACTTTATTGACAGTAAGAAAAGTTTTCTTTTCACTTTTGCGTAAAAGTGCCGCTACAGCATCGTCAAGGTCGGTAACCCCCGATTCCACATCTACCACGAATAAAATCACATCAGCCTCTTCAATGGCCAGGTGTACCTGTTTGCGGATTTCACTTTCGAATACATCGTCAGAGTTCACCACATAGCCTCCGGTATCAATCACCGAAAATTCAATCCCGTTCCATTCAACCCGCCCATAGTTCCGGTCGCGGGTTACTCCTGCCGTTTCATCGACTATGGCTTTACGTGTCTCTGTCAAACGATTAAACAACGTTGATTTCCCTACATTTGGCCTTCCTACTATTGCTGCTATTTTGCTCATTCCCCTGATTTTTTTGATTACTAGTAGTGCGTTCTCTAGTTATCATTACAAATTTACTTATCTTTTCCCTTTTATACTGCGTTAAAATTATTAACCGTAGCTACGGCTATGCTTGCAAATTTCGCCTTGTCTAAAGAAAAAACCTTAAGCAAATTTTATGCAATACTAATTAAAGAATGCTCTATTAGTACCCAAATTTCTTTAACAGCCTTTCTGTATTACGCCAGTTTTTGGCAACCTTTACATATAGTTCAAGGAATATTTTACTGTCAAAAAATTCTTCCGCGTCTTTTCTTGCTTCAGTCCCCACCTTTTTTAACGATTTCCCCTGATGCCCGATTATTATCCCTTTTTGGCTGTCGCGGGCAACATAGATTATTGCCCTTATTTTCAGGATGCCTTCTTCTTTCTTAAACTCCTCGACCTCTATTTCAACCGAATAAGGAATCTCTTTTTGGTAATACAACAATATTTTTTCACGGATTATCTCCTGTATGAAAAACCGTTCGTTCATATCTGTAAGGTCGCCCTTCGGGAAGAATGCAGGGCCCTCGGGCAGCATATCCAAAATACGGTCGAAGATGGGTGCAATGTTGAATTTTTCTAATGCTGATATCGGGATTACAGTTGCCCCCGGGAAAATACCCGACCAATATTCAAATAGCCTGGCTACAGCTTCCTGGTCCGACAGGTCGATCTTATTTATCAAAACAATCACCGGCACACCTGATTTCCTCACTTTTTCAATATAATCCTTGTTTTTTTGAGGATTCTCAACAACATCGGTCACATATAAAATCACATCGGCATCAATCAGGGCTGAGTCCACAAATTTCAACATCGATTCCTGTAATTTATATTTGGGCTTTAAAATCCCGGGTGTGTCGGAATATACAATCTGGAAATCATCGCCGCTTACAATGCCCTTAATACGATGCCGGGTTGTTTGCATCTTCGATGTGATGATTGAAAGTTTTTCGCCAACTAAGGCATTCATCATTGTTGATTTACCAACATTCGGATTCCCAATAATATTAACAAAACCAGCCTTGTGTGACATATATTCAATTCGCTAAAAATCAGCGCAAAGATAAATAAATAATTAGAGACTGTTTAAAAATTATCCTTTACGTTTATTATGCGTCTTTTTCCGTCATATTTTAGCAATTTATCGTTAAATACAGTGTTGTATTCGCCTCCAAATTGCTTTATCTGACAAAAAAATACACTATAATAATTCATAAAAATAAAATTTAAACGGTCTCTTAGTTCTTGTGGATTTAGTTGTCATGCAAAACAAAATTAACGTGAAGATAATCCTGTATAAGGGTGTACCTGATTAATCTGTATTGTAAGCATGGCGTTTTCTCTGCTTAAAGGAGGCCTCTAAAGTATCTGTTCCAACATATTTCTTAATAATGATTTGCCCTAACCTGTAACAAATCACACCGCCCAGCGTCTTATTCCATAAGATAACCCAATTTTTGCCTAAATTCTAAAAACTGAAAAAAAGTAGTATTCACGCCTAAAATCAGGTTGTTCATCGAATAAAGTTGAGTATGTGGCAGGGGATTTATCATATTTACGCTGAAAACAATTTTAGAAATAAAAAAAGCCATGATTGTATTGAACAACGTCCACAAGGCCTATGTCACCGGCACCAATTCGCTCCATGTTTTAAAAGGGGTCGACCTGGAAATAGAACAGGGGGAATTTGTTTCCATTATGGGGTCATCAGGGTCGGGGAAATCAACCCTGCTCAATATTTTAGGGATACTGGATTCCTACGAAGAAGGCAGCTACTATTTAGATGGCACACTGATTAAGGATATGAGCGAAAAGAAAGCAGCTAACTTCAGGAACGAACTAATCGGGTTTGTATTCCAGTCGTTCAACCTGATTTCGTTTAAGAATGCTGTGGAGAACGTAGCACTGCCACTTTACTATCAAGGTGTCCGGCGGAAAAAGCGTAATGCCATTGCCATGGAATACCTGGAAAGGATGGGGCTTGCCGAGTGGGCAGGGCACATGCCAAATGAGCTTTCAGGAGGGCAAAAACAACGGGTGGCAATAGCAAGGTCGCTCATTTCGAAACCCAAAATAATTTTAGCCGATGAGCCAACCGGGGCACTGGATACTTCTACTTCGTATGAGGTAATGGAGATTCTCAAAGAAATAAATAATGAAGGCATTACAGTAATTATAGTAACACACGAGCACGATATTGCCGCAATGACCCATAAAATTATCCGCCTGAAAGACGGCACTATTTCAGAAGTTATTAAAAACGGTGATTTGATGGACTTCAAACACCGCTATACAAAAGAGTTAGAAACCGCGTAATCCCTAATTAATCATGTTTGATATCGACAAGTGGCAGGAGATACTCTCTACGATTAAAAAGAATAAAATGAGGACATTCCTCACGGGCTTCAGCGTTGCCTGGGGGATTTTTATGCTGATGATCCTTTTAGGGTCAGGAAACGGGTTAAGCCATGGGGTTGCCGAAAATTTTAAGAACGATGCCGTAAACGCCATGTGGATATGGACCGGGAAAACAAGCATCCCATACCAGGGGTTGAAGAAAGACAGGCCTATACGTTTTACCAATGAAGACTATGCAATTGTTGACAACCTTAAAGGAGTAGGAGCTGCATCAGGAAGGTATTTTATGGGAAGCACCCAATATTCTTTTGAAGGCGAATACGGAGAATATACCACCATTACCTGCCACCCCGATTTAAAAGAGGTGGAGCGGATGGTCATGGAAGAAGGGCGGTTTATCAATCAGGTGGATATTGCCCAATACCGTAAAGTAGTGGTTATAGGGAAAGATATTTATACCGGGATATTTAAAGATAAGCCGGCTATCGGTGAATATGTGAAGATAAATAATATCCCCTTTAAGGTAGTCGGGGTTTGTATTGAACCGGGGAATACCAGGAACAGGAGTGGCTTTATCCCGGTGTCGACAGCTCAAAAAGTATTCAACGGCTCGAACAGGTTACACAGCCTGGCAATTACAATTGAAGGGGAAACATTGGCTGAAAGCCGGGAGATTGAAGCCAAGATAAGAAATACTCTTGCCAGGAAACACCGTTTCGACCCTAAGGATGACAATGCTATAGGAATGTTCAATAAACTGGAGGCATACCTGGAAACCATGAAGATTTTCAAGGCTATCAATATATTTATCTGGATTATCGGTATCGGCACTTTGATTGCCGGCATTGTCGGAGTAAGCAATATTATGTTGATCGTTGTAAAAGAACGCACCAAAGAGATCGGTATCAGGAAGGCCATTGGAGCCAGCCCCGGCTCTGTGGTCGGGCTTATTCTTTTAGAGTCGGTAGTCATAACTACGATAGCAGGTTACATTGGATTGGTGCTGGGAGCCGGGCTAATGGAAGGAATTAACATTTTTGTTGAGAAATCATTTGAAGCAGCGGCTGCAACCAGTGGCGGGCAAGGCACCCTGTTCCGTAACCCGACAGTAGACATAAATATTGCTATTGCCTCTACAGCACTGTTAATAGTTGCGGGAGCTATAGCAGGTTATATCCCTGCAAAAAGAGCCGCCCGTATAAAACCTATTGAAGCATTACGTGATGAATAATAATATAATATGCCTCGATAGCCCTCTCCGGCGGGTGGGTTTGGGTGAGGCTGTAATTACCCCCTCTTCCGGAGGGTTTTAACGAGAGGTGAGTTATGTTTGATTTAGACCTTTGGAAAGAAATATTTAGTAGCCTGAAAAAAAATAAACTCCGAAGTTTTATGACCGCATTTGGTGTTTTTTGGGGGATATTTATGTTGATTATTATGTCGGGTGCCGGGCGGGCATTAGAGAACGGTGTAATGGATGGTATCCGTTCTTTTGCAACCAATTCGGCTTTTTTCTGGACGGAACGCACCGGGAAACCATACGGAGGGTTTCAAAGAGGCAGGCGATGGAACTACACCAATACCGACATAGAATTGTTACGCACAAATATCAAAGAAATTGAATACCTGTCGCCACGGTTGTTTGGCCCGAATAGCCGGTCGGGCGATAATACGGTAAGAGGTGAGCACACAGGTGCATTTAATATATTCGGCGACTATCCCGACTATTTCAAAATTGACCCCTGGACTCCTGTCAAAGGAAGGCTAATGAATAAAATTGATATTTTGTATTCGCGGAAAATATGTGTGATTGGCGAAAGAGTTGCCGAAATAATGTTTGATGAAGGCGAAGGCCCAATTGGGGAATACCTGAAAATTAATGGGGTATATTTCCAGATTGTCGGGGTGATAGACCCACACACCAATATAAATATTGGAGGCGGACGCAAAGAAGAAACTATCATTGTCCCGTTTACAACCATGCAGCGCGTATTCAATTATGGCGACCGTATCCACTTTTTTTCTGTAACCTCGAGAAAAGGGACTCCGGTGAGCATTGTCGAAGAAAAAATAAAGAAACTGATAAAAGAACGCCACAATATTGCACCCGATGATAACCAGGCGATAGGCTCTTTTAATATTGAAAAAGAGTTTGTAAAATATACAGGCCTTTTTACAGGAATCCAGATACTTACCTGGATCGTTGGTTTTGGGACATTACTTGCAGGGATTATAGGGGTTAGTAATATTATGCTGGTGATAATAAAAGAGCGCACACAGGAGATAGGGATTCAACGTGCTATCGGAGCCACTCCCTATACCGTTATCCTGCACATTGTTGCCGAAAGTGTTTTTTTAACTGTCCTGGCCGGGTATATAGGACTTGCACTAGGGGTGGGAATACTTGAATTACTAAATATGGCACTTGAATCGGGGGGAGAAGAAATATTTTTCCGCCGCCCCGAAGTAAGTTTTACAATGGCGGTATCGGCACTCTCTGTGTTGGTGGTTTCGGGGATTATTGCAGGGCTTATACCAGCAAAAAAGGCAGTTGGTATTAAACCTATTGATGCATTGAGGGATGAAGGGATTTAGCCTGGGTAATTCACAAATTGCTTTGTAAAAGATTGATAATAAAGTATATAGCAGAAAACTAATAAATAGGAAAAGAAAACAATAAAACCAGGGAACATGAAAAAGTTTTTTAGAATCATTTTGATTGTAATTTTGGTCGGGGCTTTTGTAGGGACTTTATTTTTCCTTTATAATAAATCGAAGAAGAAACCCGATGTATTTGAAACAAAGACCCCGTTTATCAGTAATGTTATCAAAAAAACCGTGGCAACCGGGGCGGTAGTACCACGCCAGGAAATTGAAATCAAACCGCAGGTTTCGGGTATTATCAATGGGGTTTATATCGAGGCGGGCGACCGGGTGAAAAAAAACCAGGTTATTGCACGTATCAAGATTATTCCTGATATGGTGAACCTGAATTCGGCAGAAACGAGGGTAAACCGTGCCAGGATAAATTTTGAAGATGCCAAAGTTAACTATGAACGGCAGCAAAAGCTATTCTACAAAGATGTGGTTTCCTACGAGGAATTCAAAAGCTCAAAAGTCGCTTACGATTCGGCAAAGGAAGAGTTGACTGCTGCCGAGAACAACCTTGAATTGATCAAAAATGGGGTAACAAAAAAAGCAAAAAGTGCTACGAATACGCTTGTGCGTTCTACCATCGATGGAATGGTGCTTGACGTGCCAATTAAGGAGGGGAACTCGGTAATCCAGGCAAATACATTTAACGAAGGAACCACAATTGCTTCTGTTGCCAATATGTCGGATATGATTTTTGAAGGGAAAGTAGACGAAACCGAAGTGGGGAAAATTAAAGAAGGGATGGATATTGAGTTGGAAATTGGTGCTATCGAGAAAGAAAAATTTGATGCAACGTTAGAGTATATTGCACCAAAAGGGAAAGAAGAAAACGGAGCTATACAGTTCGGGATAAAAGCAACTGTCAGCCTGAAAGGAGGGCAGTTTATCAGAGCAGGTTATAGTGCAAATGCCAATATTGTGCTTGAACAAAGAGACAGCGTGATGGTTATCTCGGAAGGCTTATTGAAATTTGAAGATGATTCTTCATTCGTGGAGGTGGAAACAAGCGAGCCCCAGGTTTTTGAGAAAAGATTTGTTAAAACCGGGTTGTCTGATGGGATTAATATTGAAATCATTGATGGGCTAACCCTGGATGAAAAAATAAAAGGCGAAAAAATCGACCCTAAAAAGATGAAGAAGGAAGAGGCTGATAAGGGCTGAAAAGCTGTTTGATGTTTCTCGTAGATTTTCAGTTTAACTTTAAACAGCCTTTGATATAGCGTAATTAGTTATTGATTTAATAAGTAAATTAGCCCATAGAAATTAATTCATGGCAAAGGAAGGGCAAAAGGGCACAACTCTTTTGCTGAATACAGGAATCATAACATAAAATACAAATAAATAATAACCAAAATATACAACATGAAACGGACACTAACCCTTGTAACCGGGATTTTATTAATAAGCATTATTTCGCATACCAGTGCACAGGAAGTATGGTCGTTAGAAAAATGTATTGAGTTTGCCATTGAGAATAATATTCAAATCAAACGCCAGGAGGTAAACAACCAATACAATTCCAATCAGCAGAATCAGGCTAAAAGCGACCGGCTGCCAACATTAAATGTCCAGCTATCGAATAGTTTGAACTTTGGGCGTTCACTGACCTACGAAAACACCTATGCCAACACTAATTCAACACAGTACAATGGCGGGTTGTCAACAAGGTTTACGATTTGGAACGGGTCGGTACTGCAAAACACTATCAAACAAAAAGAATTAGACCTTCAGGCGGGTATCCAGGATTTGCAGAAGGCAAAAGACGACATCACGCTAAATATTGCTGCATCTTACCTTGAAATACTTTTTGCCGATGAATTAATTAATGTTGCCAATAGCCAGATTGATGTTACAAAACAGCAAATTGAGCGTACCGCGCAGTTAGTGGAAGCAGGCAGCCTTGCAAAAGGGGCCCTGTTGGAGATTGAAGCCCAGTTGGCAGGAGAGCAATTACAATTGGTGAATAACCAAAACCAGTTGCAGCTTTCTTACCTCAACCTTTACCAGCTACTCGACCTCCCGGCAGAAAAACATTTTCAGATTGAAAAGCCGGAATTGCCGGAAATAAAAGCACATTCAACCATGTCAAATTCGATGGACGTATTTAAAAACTCGGTCAATACCCGCCCGGAAATAAAAGCGGCCCGCCTTAGGGTTGAAAGTGCCAAAAAGCAACTTAGTATAGCGAAAGGGTCTCAATACCCATCCTTGTCGTTTAGTGCAAATTATTACAACCTTTTCAATAATAAATATGCAGATTTCCTCGGGAACGAAATATCTTTTGTCGACCAGTTAAAGAATAACGAACGATATGGGTTGGGCTTAACCCTGCAAATCCCCATTTTTAATAAGTTTCAGGTTAGGAATGCCATTTCAAATGCACGTTTACAAATTATAGACAACGAATTGCAGTTGCAAACCACATCGAACTTGCTGAGGAAAGATATTGAACTGGCATATACTAATGCCCTGGCAGCATTGAAAAGGTTTTTTTCCAGCGAAAAAGCTGTGGAATCAATGGAAGAAGCATTTCGCTATATCGAAGAGAAATATAATGTAGGGATGGTTAATTCAGTGGAATATAACCAGAGCAAGAATAATTTAACCAAGGCTCAATCAGAGCTCTTACAAGCAAAATACGAATATATATTCCGGACCAAGATACTCGATTTTTATAACGGCGTACCTATTGAGCTATAATAATGTAAACTTCAGGTAGTTGAAAGACTGCTTGTTGCTTAATGCCTGAACATTGTTTTTTGTGCCTGTGCAATTTTGAACTACATTTATTTAACTTTGCTCATAAACCAAGCCTAAATTAAGTTGGAAGAAAGGTTTCTCATACAAGGCCTTAAAACAAAAAATAAAATTGTTTTCGATTTTGTTTTTCACTACTACTATTCGGGATTGTGCGCTTATGCCGAGAAAATTGTAGGTGATGCAAATGCTTCCGAGGATATTGTCCAGGACTTGTTTTTTACCCTATGGATTAAACATAACCAAATTGATATTACCTCTTCATTGAAAAACTATCTTTTTACTTCTGTGAAAAATCGTTCACTGGATTATTTAAAGAAGGAAAAAAAGAAAACACAACATTCAAACTCAACAAACCATCTACAAAACCATTCTGAAAATCTTTCCACCTTTTGGTTTGCAGAATCAGAACTGGAAACGTTAATTGATGAAAGTTTGAATAAACTCCCTCCACGTTGCCGTGAAATCTTTAAACTCAGCCGTTTCGAAGGACTCAAAAACCAGGAAATAGCAGAAAAGCTGGGCATCTCAAAACGTACCGTTGAATTGCAAATCAGTAACGCATTAAAACGTTTGCGTGAGGACCTGAGGCCTTACCTGCCGGTTTTCCTCTTTATGTTTTTGTTGAGATAAATAATGCTGCACAACATCGGGTGAGTCCCTCTTTTCTAAAGGGGGAACCAAAGGGGGATTAGTTTTGTGCCAACGATACATTTTTTAAAAACAAATATGTGTTTTCCCCCGCTCTATCGTCTTTTATACAAAGCGCGTTTAAAAAACAGTGCGTTTAAGTATGCAAATGAGAAATCAATCTATAGAAGAGTTATTGCCTTCCTACTTTGATGGAGTTTTAAATAAGGAAGACATGGAAAAGGTAGAAGCCTGGAAGGAGGCTTCGAAGGGGAATCGACAGCTTTTTGCCGATTCCCTTAAAGTATGGGAAGGGATTGAGCACCTCCTGAGAATGAAAAAATACAATGCTGAAAAAGCACTGGAAAATGTGAACATCAGGATAGAGAAAAGAAAATCATTAAAGCTATTTACTATCCTTCAAAAAGTTGCTGCTGTTTTAATACTTCCCCTACTTGTTGCAACACTCTATTTTGCAACAAAAACGCCAACACCAAAAATTACTACTACCGAATGGCACACCATAAATACACCGGCAGGACTTAGGTCTGAATTTATATTGCCCGATGGGACTAAAGTTTATTTGAACTCAAAAACCAGTTTAAGCTATCCTATTGCTTTTAACAATAGCACGCGTGATGTAAAACTAACAGGCGAAGCTTATTTTGAAGTTGCTGAAAATAAAAAACAACCATTTATTGTAAACACCGGGAAAATAAAGGTGGAAGTTACCGGCACAGAGTTCAAAGCATCCAATTACCCGGATGAAAATTTAACTGAGATCGTATTGGCTTCAGGAAAAATAAATCTTTTCCAGGGAGAATATTCGAAAGAAAAGGAAATTCTCCGTTCGATGGTTCCCGGCGAAAAAGCGACGTACTACAATAATGAAAATAAAATATATTTCGAAAAAGTGAATGTGGATAAATACATTTCGTGGAAAGATGGTATTTTAATGTTCCGCGATGACTCAATGCAGGAAGTGGTACGTAGGTTAAACCGCTGGTTCAATGTTGATATCACACTAACGGGAAATAAACTAAAAGACTACGTTTATACAGCAACATTCCAGGATGAATCATTAATTCAAATTCTGGATTTACTGAAATTGTCAGCTCCTATAGATTATTCTATTAAACGCAGGGAACGCAAATCAGATCAAACATTTAGTAAAATGAAAATTGTGATAATGCAAAAATAGGCGAACCTAATAAAGGGGGGCATCGACCTGCCCCCCTTAAACTTTTGCCTTTTTCTTTTTTAGCCGAAAGAAAAAGGAATGACTAAAAATTAGTATTAATTCAAAAGCAATGTAAACTTATGAAAAAAAATTGTTGTGACAACTGGCTCACGTTTAAAAAGCTTTGGGCCACAAAAACATTTCTAAGTATGAGGTTAACATTTTATGTCCTGCTACTTGCGACAATCCAGAGTATAGCTATCGATAGTTATGCTCAGGCAACTAAACTAAACCTTTCTCTGAGTAACACTTCGGTGAAACAGGTTCTATCCGAAATCGAGGATGTGTCGGAATTTTATTTTCTGTACAACAGTAAAATTGTTGATGTTGAACGAAAAGTAGATGTAAAATTCAAGAACAAAAAAATCGATGAGGCACTTGATTTGTTGTTCAAAGACACCCCGGTTAGCTACAATATTGTCGATAGGCAAATTGTACTTTCGAGTATTGAATCAATGGGAACCAATTCGTTACGTGCCCAGCAACAAAAAACCATCACCGGTAAAGTAACCGATGAAGCTGGTCAGCCCCTACCTGGAGTAACAGTAGTTGTAAAAGGAACAACCCAAGGGACGATTACTGACACTGATGGTAATTTCCTGTTTGCTGATGTTCCCGGTGATGCCACCCTGGTGTTTTCGTTTGTGGGGATGAGAACACAGGAAATAGTGGTTGGGAATCAAGCAATAATAAACCTGACATTGGTAGAATCAACCATTGGTATTGATGAGGTGGTTGCAATTGGGTATGGTACCCAGAAAAAAGCAAACCTTACCGGTGCGGTAGGTATGGCCACATCCGAAAGGTTGGAAAATCGCCCTATTGCATCAACCGGGATGGGTTTGCAGGGTGTAATTCCCAACCTGAATATTAGTATTAGGAATGGTGACCCTACCACGGCAGCCATTTATAATATCAGGGGGTATGCATCAATCAATGGTGGCAGTCCGCTGATTTTGGTAGATGGCGTACCTATGGCGCTGGAACGGATTAACCCCAACGACATTGCCAGTGTTAGTGTATTAAAAGATGCTTCGGCTGCAGCAGTTTATGGGGCAAGGGCTGCGTTTGGTGTTATCCTGGTTGAAACAAAAAAAGGGAAAGGAAAACTGAATATAACGCTAAGCACCGAACAATCGATGGCTAAGCCTATTTTCATGATAGACCCTGTGACCGATCCGTATGTTTTTGTTACAGCAAGGAATACTGCAAGCAAGCGTACTAAAGGGGTCAATGGCTACGATGATAACTATGTGGAAGGTACCAAAAGATGGGTTGAAAACCCAACGTTTGAAAACGAATGGGGAGTGGTAAATGGTGTACTGCGTTATTATGGTAACAACGACTACCAGCACAAGGTGATTACCGACTTTGCGCCCCAGCAAAAATACGGTATGACCATCTCCGGGGCCTCGGAAAAAGCATCGTACTATGTTTCATTCGGCTTCCTGAATAAAGATGGCTATTTGAGGAACAGTGAAAAAAATGAACGTTTCAAACGGTACAACATTTTGATGAAGGCCGATTTTAAAGTCAACGACTGGCTGAGCCTCGATGAAAAGATCACATTCGACTCGCAGGTGAGCGACAAGCCCCACAGTTACAACTGGGATGTTGATATCAATTCAGTAACAAGGGTTGGACCGGTGACACCGATCCGCTTCCCCGACCTCCCCTATTATATTGAACCGGGCGACCACGACAAGTATGCACCATACATAGGGATGTATTTTGACGCCTATCCTAAAATATTACCTCCTTATCTGGAGCAAGGCGGGCGTACAACCTTTACGATTAATGATATCTGGTTAACACAGGGAATAACGTTAACTCCTCTCAAGGGATTAAAAATCAGGAGCGATTTTTCATACAATACCTATTTCAGGAATTACCAGGATGTGGCCAGCAAGGTGGAGATGGTTACTTCTGACCTTACGAGAGTTCCTATGATTACCAATGGTTTTAGCCTCAACGACTGGATTAAAAATCAAACCAATTACAACCAGTATTACGTGTTTAATGCGTATGCAGAATATACACTTGAACAATTTGCCGGCCATTACCTGAAAGCTATGGTTGGTTTTAACCAGGAATGGGGCAGAAATACTTACATTCGGGCCCAGGCAAATACATTAATTACACCTTTAATTACCGACTTGAATGCAACCACCGGTACACAGCAAACCTGGGGTGGAAAATCGCACGCTTTCCTGCGCGGTGTATTCTACCGTTTAAATTATATTTATAAAGACAAATACCTGTTGGAAGCCAATGGCCGTTACGATGGGACTTCCCGCTTCCCCAAAGACAGTAGGTTCGGTTTCTTTCCATCTTTTTCCGTGGGTTGGAGGATTTCTAACGAAAACTTTATGGGTGCAACAAGAGGATGGCTGGATAACCTGAAACTCCGTGCATCGTATGGTGCACTGGGCAACCAGTTGCTTGGCAGTAATTATTACCCTTACATTCCTACCATGGGCAGTGGGGTATCTAATTACATGATGTCATCCGCAGGCCGTATTCCGTATGTTTCAGCAGCCGGTTTGGTCAGCCCTTCCTTGACCTGGGAAACTGTTGCTACTCAAAACCTGGGGCTCGATATTACATTGCTGGGCCAAAAGCTTGATATTTCTGCAGATATATATACCAGGGATACCAAAAACATGTTAATGAAGGTAGAGTATCCGGACCTGCTGGGTACCAGCGCACCCGATGCCAATGCTGCCGACTTAAGGACCAAAGGATGGGAACTCTCGGTAACCTGGCGCGATAAGATTAGCCAGGACTGGCAATACGGATTAAATCTTGCCCTGTCTGATAACCAAGCGGAAATTACCAAGTATGACAACCCCACCGGGGCGCTTTCAGCATACTATGTAGGGCAAAAAATCGGTGAAATCTGGGGCTACGTTACCGAAGGAATTTTCCAAACCAACGACGAAGTTGCTTCTCATGCCGACCAATCTCAACTGGGATTTAACTGGAGGGAAGGTGATATAAAGTATGCCGACCTTAACAATGACGGGAAAATTAACGCAGGGAACAGAACTCTGGCTGATCCGGGAGACCGCAAGGTTATTGGTAATGCTGCTCCAAGATATTCATTTGGTATTAATTCCGATGTAAGTTATAAAAACTGGACATTGAATCTTTTCTTCCAGGGCCTGTTCAGGGATTACCTGCCATACAATAGTAACTGGGTTGAGTTTTACCCGTATCAAAGCGGCATTGTTCAAAAATATTACCTGACAGAAACCTGGAGTGAAGACAACCGCGATGCCTATTTTGCTGCACCGTCTCTTGCAACCTCAGACAAAAAGAATATTCAGCCGCAATCGCGTTATGTACAGAATGCGGCTTATGTCAGGTTGAAAAACTTAACGTTAAACTACAATCTCCCGCAAGGTTTGGTAAGCAAAGCCGGATTGAGCAGGGTACAGGTTTATCTTTCGGGCATGAATTTGTGGGAATACACAAAAATGCATAAACCGCTCGATCCCGAAAGCGTTTTTACACTTGAACAGGAGTACTATTTGCAACGCATTTACACCCTGGGAGCTAAAATAACATTCTAATAACTTGTAAAAAAGAAAATGATATGAAAAAGTATATTATAACAACGGGTAAGCTGTTATTTGCAACATTTCTGTTTTTCAGTTGCAACGATGAAAGCCTTGAAAGATATCCGCTGGACAGGATCAGTAACGAAACCTTTTGGAATTCAGAAAATGACCTGATGGTTTATAACAACAGCATTTATGATTTGGCAAAAAATGACGGCAATGTGCCTATTATGATGGGACACGATGCAGGTTGGTATAGCACTTATTATAGTATTTGGTATCTGGATCAATTTAGCGATAATATTGGATCAGATCGAAGCAGGGCATTTTACCAAAAAGTAAGGAGTGGAAAATACATAGTTCCTACCAATCCAGGTGGACAACGTTATGGATACAAAGGCTGGAATTTTGTCAGGGCCGTTAATGTTGGGCTCGCCAACTACAGCAAAGCAAGTGTTGCCCAATCGGTCATCGATAAGTATGCCGGTGAGGCCCGCCTTTTCAGGGGCTGGTTTTATGCAGACAAAGTATCGAAATTTGGCAATGCTCCCTGGGTAGATCATGAGTTAAACATTGATTCGGAAGAACTTTTCGCTAAAAGGATGCCAAGGGAAGACGTGATGGCCAAAGTACTCGAAGACCTGGACTTCGCGGTTGATCATCTTCCGGCTGACTGGGGCGATGGAAATGCCCCCGGAAGATTAAACAGGTGGTGCGCATTACAGGTGAAATCAAGGGTTTGCCTGTTCGAAGGTACCTGGCAGAAATACCACGGGGGAACAAATCCAGATATGTGGTTACAGGAAGCCGCCGGTGCCGCCAAGGAATTAATTGAAACCGGCCCATATTCATTGTATGTTACAGGCGACCCTGACCACGATTACAATGCATATCAGCGTGCTGAGGACCTTACAGGAAACCCGGAGGTTTTGTATTGGAGAAGATATCAGCTGGGAATAGTTTCCCATAACGTGATGAGCTTCCATGTAAGACATAATGGTGGCGCTACCAAAAGCATGGTGGAAGATTATTTGTGTACCGATGGTTTACCCATTACCCTGTCGCCGCTCTACATGGGCGATGAAGTTTACGAAAATATATTTGCTAACCGCGATCCAAGGTTAAGGCAAACCATTTTGTACCCTGCTGATCAGGCATATTATAATTATGACGGGGAACTGTTCTATTCTTATCCAAGGCTTGTCGGAATGATCGGCGGAACTTCAACCGAATCAGGTTACCATATTATAAAAGTATATGACTCTTCCGAAAGGTTTGTATCTTGGAATGGATGTACAAGTCCTGCAATAACATTACGTTTGGGCGAAGCCTTGTTGAACTACGCGGAAGCCAAAGCTGAACTGGGTACCATTACCCAGGCCGATCTTGACATGAGTATTAATAAATTACGCGACCGTGTTGGAATGCCACACATGGATTTGAGTAATATCCCTGTTGACCCGCGGTATGTGAACGATGGCGTTTCCCCGTTAATCGTGGAAATACGTCGCGAACGCCGGGTGGAACTCTTTATGGAAGGTTTCCGTTACGATGACCTGAGGCGCTGGAAACAAGGTAAAAAGTTGGAAATACCTTCGTATGGCATGCGTTGGGATGCTGCAGCCAAAGCCAAATATGACCCTGATGGTGATGTTACAATGAAAACATCCCTCGTAGATGGTGTGCCATATATTGATATTTACAAAGGGACTGACTGGGCTGACCCGGTATTCGATGAAAACAAACATTATTTGTGGCCTATCCCACTTAGTGTAATTTCACAAAACAACAACATTGTTCAAAATCCGGGTTGGTAATAGTTTTTTATAAAAATCTAAAAACAAGTAACAATAAATACAAAACCATAATTATTTTAATTATGGTTTTGTATTTACACAATTTGTCCCGGAAAATTACTCATCTTTTTTTGTGAGGGATGAAAATTTGACTGGGCAGAAAATGAAATTTGACATTTAGGAGTTGTACAATGAGGAAATATATTGTTTTTTTTATACTATTGGGATGTAGTGTGACTTTTTCAGGGGCACTTGAACTATTTGCTGCCAATGGTTCTTTTAAAAACCAAATTAGTATCAACGATTCTTCAGCCTGTTTAAAAATCAATGACAATTTTCTCCGTATTGATTTTATAAGCCCTTCCGTATTCCGTATCCGTGTAAACAATAAAGATAGTTTTCCCGAAGGGGGAATGGTGAGGTATGGAATAGTCAATGCAAAATGCCAGGGCCATAAGGTCAATAAAAGTTCTACAGGAAATAACATTGTTTTTTCAACGGACAGTGCAAAAATTATTATTAGTAAAAAGGATGGTAGTGTTCAGTTGTTTGGAATGGACGGAACTTTACTGGTTCAAAACGACCAGCCGCCAAAACCGGGCCCGAAACAAGGGTTCGAATTATCCTTTAAGCTTAGCCAGGATGAGAGGCTTTATGGTTTTGGAGACGAATCACGGGGCCAAATCCAAAAAAGGGGACATAAAAATAAAATGGTCGTCATGAATGTCGCTTCTTATGTGCCTATCCCTTTCGTTATGAGCGACCATGGTTGGGGGGTGTTCCTTAATACTACCATGTACCATTCTTTTGATGCCGGGGCCACAATTAGCGACCGCTTGTCCTTTAATGCTGACAATGGCATCATCGACTATTTCCTGATAGCAGGGAAATCCATGCCGGACATCCTGGACAAATATACTGATATTACAGGAAAACCAACACTTTTACCAAAATGGGGCTATGGCCTCACATTCATCTGTGATGAACGCGGGGTCAGGGCGAGGGATGTCCTTTATGAAGCCTATGAATTCAGGCGGCAGAAAATACCTTGTGATGTTATTGGCCTGGAGCCCGACTGGATGGAAAAACATTATGACTATTCAACGGACAAAGAGTGGAGCCGGGAACGCTTCGATATTCCCTTCTGGCTTAAAGGAAAGGATCATGGGACATTTGATGCCGCATTGAAAAACATGAATTTTAAACTCAGTTTATGGCTTTGTTGCGACTATGATTTGAGTGAATATGAAGAGATGCAACTTCAGGGTGTAAAATCAAAAAAAACAAATGTTATTGAAAATAAATCGCTTGAGAATGACCTGTTCAATGACCCTCATTTTAAACCAGTGTACTTTGACAAACTTACTAAACCGGGAGAACCGTGGTTCGAACACCTGAAAAAATTTGTGGATGACGGAGCCTCCGCGTTTAAGTTGGACGGAGCCAATCAAATAAACTTTCATCCCGACCGAAAATGGAAAAATGGAATGGAAGACTATGAAATGCATAATCTTTATCCTTTATTATATAATAAGCAAATGAGTTTGGGATTTAAGGAATATACCGGCAGGAGGTCCATGATTTATTCTGCAGGTGGTTATGCAGGCATCCAGCGTTATTCTGCGACATGGGCAGGTGACACCGGGGGTGGAAAAGGGACATTGGTCTCTCTTTTAAACCACGGGCTTTCAGGTCATTCAAATGTTTGTACCGACATGGAGGTTTGGACTGGGGAAGGAATTCACTACGGTTTTTTTCAGGCATTGTCAGAAGTTTTGGGCTGGCAGATGTACAATGAGCCATGGTTCCTGGGGAAAAAAAGGGCTTCTATGTTTAAAGAATATGCTAACCTACGTTATAAACTTATCCCCTACATTTATTCCATGGCCCACATAGCTGCAGAAAAAGCAATACCAATTATGCGGGCAATGCCGTTAATTTACCCAAATGATACAAAATGTGATGAATATATCCATCAATATCTATTTGGCGATGCTTTCCTGGTGTCAGCATTCGATTCCATAGTTTATCTGCCGGAAGGGGAGTGGATTGATTACTGGACAGGGAAAAGGTGGCAGGGAAAACAGGAAATAGCTGCTCAGTTCCCGGAAGATAAAGGCGGTCCCTTATTTGTGAGGGCAGGGGCAATAATTCCCACCCAGGAGGTAAAAGGTTTTATTGGGACTGATACACCTGAAAGGATCATCTGGGAAATTTATCCCGGTGGAAATTCCAGTTTTACCTTGTATGAAGATGATGGTGAAAGTTATAAATACCTTGAAGGAGAAATTGCCAAAACTGTTTTCGAATGCCAGGAAAATAGTGAAAGTATCCGGATAACGATAAGCCCAAGAGTTGGCACTTACAATAATATGCCACCAAAAAGGTCTCATAGTATTAAACTATTTTATCCTGGTAAATTAATCTTGAAGAATGAAGATTTAACATCTCATTTTGATGAAATCACAAATGTAATGACTATCGATGGTATCACAGAAGCGGGTACAGAAATTAATATTTTACTCGATATAGAATAAAATGATTTAGCTGGAATGGACATGAGATTGAACCTATCAAAATAGTTTACAAATGAAAAATAGCAATACTTCACGGCGTAATTTTATCAAAAAGTCAGCGATTGCAACTGGTATAGCTGCGATTGGCCCCTTTGGGACAACTAATAATTCATTTGCTACAAAAGTAAATATGAACAAACTTCCACGCGAAGTTTGGATTGCCGGGATTTCACAAATGGGTTTAAAAACTCAAACTTCGCGGCTAATGGTTGATAAGCTTATCCGTTTACTGAAAAATGTGGCAATCTATCAACCGGATATTATCTGTTTGCCTGAGGTTTTCCCAACGTCAAATATTGAGGAAAAGACCAGCCTGTCAGAAAAGTTGAAAATATCAGAAACAGTATTACAACAATTTTCAAACCTTGCAAAACAGTATAATAGCTACCTAATTTGTCCGGTTTACACTTCAGAGGGCAATCAGGCATACAACGCTGCCGTGGTTTTCGACAGGGAGGGCAATAGTTTGGGGGAATACCGGAAAATTCACCTGACAGAAGGGGAGATTGAAACCGGCCTTACCCCCGGCTCATTAAATCCACCTGTTTTTCAGACTGATTTTGGCAATATTGGAATTCAGATTTGTTTCGACATTGAATGGGATGATGGTTGGAAAAAACTAAGGGAACAAGGTGCTGAAATAGCTTTTTGGCCATCAGCTTTTGCCGGAGGAGAAATGGTAAATACCAAAGCATGGCAACATAAATATGTAGTGGTTTCGAGCACACGCAAAAATACTTCAAAAATTTGTGACATTACAGGAGAAACAATTACCCAAACAGGTATTTGGGATAAAAATTTCTTTTGTGCACCTGTTAATCTTGAAAAAGCATTTTTACACACCTGGCCCTATGTTGAACACTTTGACGAAATAAGAAAGAGATACGGACGGAAAGTACGAATAACTACTTTCCATGAAGAGGAATGGTCGATTATTGAAAGCCTTTCATCTGAAGTTTTTGTTGCAGATATTTTGAAAGAATTTGGGCTGAGGTCTCATGAACAGCATATCAATGATGCTGAAGTAGCCCAAATAAAGGCTCGAATGAGTTAATATCTGAAAAAGGTTTCTTTAAATAATTAAATAATTAATTATTTAATAAATATAAAATCATGAACAAGATTTTATTAGGGATTATTTCTCTATTGGTTGGTTCTACAATAACGGTAACTGCTGGAGATAGAAAAAGACCCAACGTACTTTTTATAGCAGTTGACGATTTACGAACCGAAATCAACTGTTTTGGAGCAAAATATATGCATACCCCTAACCTTGATCGATTAGCAAAAATGGGGATGCTTTTCGAACGTGCCTACTGTCAACAAGCAATTTGCGCACCTTCTCGCAACAGCTTGCTTACCGGATTACGGCCTGATGCAATAGGAATTTATGATATTCAAACATTTTTCAGAAAAAAAGTCCCCGATGTAATAACCCTGCCTCAACATTTTAAAAATAACGGATACCATACTGAAGCTATGGGAAAAATATATCATACCGGACATGGGAATTCCGATGACAGGCTTTCGTGGTCAATTCCTAAATGGAACCAAAATGAAGAAATAAATAAACTTACAAAAATATCCAGGGGGGATACTATTGGCCTGGAGCGTGATTTTCCATCTATTAATAATAAAAGACTTCCCTGGTATTGTTCTAATGCCCCGGAAGAAAATATGACCGATGCGATGATAGCAAACCACGCTGTTAAAAAGATTGAAGAACTGAAAGACTCCTTATTTTTTCTTGCCGTAGGTTTTTTAAAGCCGCATTTACCTTTTGTGGCCCAAAAAAAATATTGGGATTTATATGATCCGAAAGATATTAGGATTCCCAAACAAAAAGTACCGAGAAGAATGCCTGAATTGGCACTTCACCAGTTCGGAGAATTACGTAAGTATTATGGAATTCCTGCGGTTGGTACTTTAGATAACCAAACCAGCCGCAATTTGATACATGGTTATTATGCTGCAGTCAGTATGATTGACTCACAGGTTGGTAAGCTATTAAATGCCTTAGAAAAAAACGGGTTAGCTAAAAATACGATAATTGTACTTTGGGGCGACCACGGGTGGAAATTAGGAGACTATGGAAGTTGGTGCAAACAAACTAATTTTGAAATGGACACTAATGCCCCACTTATTATTTCTGTCCCTTGGATGCAAAAAGGGTTAAAAACAAATTCGCTGGCAGAATTTGTTGACATATATCCAACGCTGTGCGATTTAACTGCACTTGAAAAACCTAAACATTTAGAAGGACAAAGCCTATTACCAATACTCGAAAATCCGAAAGAAGTTGTTGCTGTTGAATTGTACGACCTTTCCAAAACAAAAGTAGCTAAAGTTAACCTTACAGGAATGAAAAAATTTGCTAAAAAGCTGGATGAGTTAAATCAATTGATGGATGAGGAATTATTCAGGCTAAATACAAAATTTTAAGACCTGCGTCAGAATAAGTTGAAATAAAATTACAATCATGAAAAAGAATATGAAATTTAGAGGCAGAAGGTTATTATCATTATTTGTTTTACTCCTCTTTGTTTTAGTTTCCTGTACGACTAATAAAAATCGGGTTTATGAGAGAATTAAAAGCGCTGTCGATGGTATCCGGATAATTGATACACACGAACATCTAATATCGGAAGATGGAAGGCTCAAACTTACAACAGATGTATTTTATCTGCTAAATAGTTATATAAAATCAGATCTTATTTCATCAGGTATGACAGAAAAAAATTTTGAATTTATTTTACAACCTGAAAACTCGCTTGAAGAAAGATGGGATAAGTTTTATCCTTACTGGGAAAAAACCAAAAATACCGGTTACGCACAGTATGTAATTATAGCCGTAAGAGATTTGTTCGGTATTGAGGATATAAATGAAGATACCTATAAGGAATTGAACGATAAATTACTAGCTTCAAATAAAAAAGGATGGTACGAATATGTACTAAAAAAAAAGGCATTAATTGATGTATCTATTCTTGATCCCTTGCCCAAGATCTTAAAAATCGATAGTAATAATTCTAAAGACTATTTTGTTAAAGTGAAGCGGTTTGACAGGTTTGTAGTTCTTACAAAAAATCGTTTTTATGAAATTGAAAAACAGGCAAATGTAAAGATAAATACATTAACAGATCTTTTAAATGTTCTTGATACTGAATTCCAAAAAGCCATTAACGAAGAAGGTATAGTTGGAATTAAATCAGGGCTCGCTTACAGGCGAATACTTCGCTATGAAGATATCCCTCAGAAAGAGGCAGAAAATATTTTTAATAAAATGTTTCAAATGGATCAAATGCTTACAGTTGATGAATCGAAAAAGCTGGAAGATTTTATGATGTACCAGGTAATTGGGTATGCAGTCAAATATGACCTCCCAATTCAGATACATACCGGAATGCTTGCAGGAAACTGGAGAAGGAATCCGATTGAAAATACAAATGCTGCACATCTCAGCAACCTTTTCCTTAAATATAAAAATGCAAAGTTTGTCATTTTTCATGGTAGTTATCCATATATGAGAGAATTATCTTATTTGGCCAAAAGTTACCCCAATGTATATATTGATATGTGCTGGATGCATATTATCTCGCCGTTGGCAAGCAAGCAATACCTTGAAGAATGGCTTTTAACGGTCCCCGCTAATAAGATTATGGCATTTGGTGGTGACTTTGGGAAAACAGTTGAGGGTACATACGGCCATTCTGTAATCGCCAGGAAAAACGTTACCGAAGTACTTGTAAAATTAGTAGAAGAAGGATACTATACTGAAGAAGATGCCATAATGATTGCAAAAAGGATTCTGCGTAAAAATGCACTTGAATTATACAAATTAAAAAGAGTTAGTGGTCATTTCGAAAGATTAGAGTAATATTTTAATAGAGACAGATATGAAAAAAAGTAAGATTTTATTAATTGTTTTGATTATTACCATTTCGTTTGGTTGTCAAAAAGAAAATTCAATAAAAAATCGTATTCAACCCTGGCCGGAAAATCCATTTTACTGGCAATATAATAACGTGCCTGTTTTATTGTTGGGGGGAAGTAACGATGACAACTTGTTTCAGTGGCCTGAAGAACAGTTAATACCACACTTGGATTCAATGAAGGAGACAGGTGCGAATTATGTGCGCAATACAATGAGTTCGAGGGTTGATAAAGGATTTGAGTTACAAGCATTCAAGAAATTGCCCAATGGAAAATACGATCTTAATCTGTGGAACGATGAATACTGGAACCGTTTTGAAAACTTCCTTAAGTGGACAGCTCAGCGCAATATTATTGTTCAGATAGAAGTATGGGATCGTTTTGATTACACCGACTATAAAAATACATTAAAATGGATAACATGTCCATATAACCCTGCAAATAATATTAATTACAAAACCAAGGAATCAGGGTTGCGGGAAACTTATCCTGATTATCATCCGACAAAAGATAAACAACCTTTTTTTCATACCATACCTGTTATGAATGATAATATTGTTGTACGTCAATTTCAGGAAGCATTTGTTGACAAGATGCTCTCATATTCATTATCATTTGGCAACGTATTGTATTGTATGGACAATGAAACCAGCACCAATCCTGTATGGGGGCAGTACTGGATGAAATATATTAGGAACAGGGCTGCCGAAGCCGGGGTTAATGTCTATGTGACCGACATGTTCGATAAAGGATGGAACTTAGATACCGATAAGAAATTTCTTATCTCTTTTGATCGGTTTGATTTATATACTTTCCTCGACATTTCACAAAATACAGCTAATCAGAACACCTTTAAGAAACAGTGGCACAACATATTGTTTGTAAGGGATCGTGTAAAGGATAACCCCCGCCCGATAAATAATACAAAAAACTATGGGTCTAGCAGGAGACCTCCCAATAATAATTATTACAAAAGCACCTGGAAGCGCTGGACCACAGAATCGGCTGTTCAGCGTTACGTGTTAAATGTAATTGGTGGTTGTGCCTCTACTCGTTTTCATCGACCTCCTAGCGGCCTTGGCTTGTCGCAACCTGCAAGGATATGTATAAAGACCCTTCGCGAACTTGAAAGCTATGTGAAAATGTGGGAACTTACTCCAGGCAACGATCTTTTGTCGGAATATGAAGAAGCAAAGGTATTTCTGACTGCTGATCCAGGTAGATTGTATGTTCTTTTTTTCTTACAGGGCGGTTCAGCCACTCTTAACCTGATCGGTTGTGAAGGTAATTTCAATTTAAATTGGTTTAATCCCTTAACTGGTCAATCAAGAAAGGCAGAAACCCTTATTGGAGGAAATAAAGAAACCATATCAACACCGGATGATGGCTCCTGGATCCTGTCGATTGTATCATTAAAAAAATAATATTTTATAAAAATATTCACCTGTGAGAATTTAGTATTATGAACATCATTTTTATAAAGTCCACTGGTATGAGCTTGACAAGCTCGTCGAAGCGGCATAAAAATAAAGGAAGGAGTTAAATATGAAGATCAGCCCTGGAATATATGGGCGAGGTACGTTTTATTAGTTCAAAAAATATAAATCAGGGGGCATTTTATGCCCAAAGGACAAAGGATAAAAAATATTAAATTTAATATTTTTTATAAAACAAAGGGAATAAATCAAAGTATTCAACCAATGCGCTTGTTTATTGGTGGAACACCTGAGGAAGTGCCTGAAAAATACGACGAATTATCTTCCATACGACGAATTAAAAAGAATGTACCTCCTATATTATTCTTACATGGTACTAAAGATATCAGTGTATCTCATGAACAGTCTGTTGCATTCCATAACAAATTACAAGAATTATGGATTTACTCAGAGGTTGAACTTTATCCCGGTAAACCACATGCATGGTTTAATAAAGAACCTGATAAAACAATAACTATAAAACGGATGAAAAAGTTTTTAATAGAGCAATTTAATCTTAAATAATATTGGAATCTTTCAAAAAAATAATTTTGTTATTTATTAAGTCATTCAATATGAAACAAATTTTTTACATCTTATTTTTTGTCATATTATCCATATTTTCAGGTTGTTTCCCGAACCAGGGCAACAAATCTGATTTTAGTAATGATATCCGACTTTATATTGAGAATCCAAAATATTGGCAGTATAAAGGAAAACCTGTATTACTACTCGGGGCATCTAACAGCGATAACCTGTTCCAATCTCCCGATTTTGAAGAACAATTGGATTTGCTAAAAAGTATTGGAGGAAATTATGTCAGAAATACCATGAAATCAAGTTATACCGAAATTGTATGGCCTTATTATAGGCTGAAAGATGGAAAATATGACCTGAACAAGTGGGGCGCTGAATATTGGAAGCGGTTTGAAAAACTGTTAAAGTTGGCAGATGAAAGAGATATAATTGTCCAGGTAGAGATATGGGATAGGTTTCTTTACTCACGGAAGTCTTGGATAGATAACCCATTTAACCCTGCTAATAATATTAATTATTCAGTGAAAGAGTGTGGGATGGAGACTGAATACCCGGTACATCCATATCGTGATTTACAGCCATTTTTCCATACGATAAAGGGGATGTCGAACTATACACCTGCATTGGAACTGGTAAAAAATTATCAGGAAAAATTTGTAGATAAAATACTCTCTTATTCGTTAAAGTATGGCAATGTACTTTATTGTATGGATAATGAAACAACTACACCGCCTGAATGGGGGCTGTATTGGATGAGATACATCAGAGACAAGGCAGGTGAAAAACGGGTATATACAACTGATATGTTTGATCATTTTTTCTATCCAAACACATGTGAGTCGTGTAAACAAGCCATTGGGAATCCAGAAGAATACCTGTTCCTTGATGTTTCGCAGATTAATAGCCGTATTTACAACCAAGCACATTGGGATACCCTTCAATGGATTGTGAACGAACGAGATAAATACCCAATCCGTCCGGTAAATTGTGTAAAAATATACGGAGGAAATTATAAAAGTTATGGTACCGGTTCTAACGAAGATGGTGTTGAACGGTTTTGCCGGGATGTAATTGGAGGATGCGCAGCAGTCCGCCACTGCAGTCCTCTTACAGGGAATGGATTGAATAAAAAAGCCCAGGCAACAATTAAAGCGGTAAGAAAAGTAGAATCATTGGTAAAAATGTGGGAAGTTGAACCACATATGGAATTACTTTCAGAAAGAGAAGAGGATGAAGCTTACCTTACAGCAGACGAGGGCAGTAAATATGTGGTGTTGTTTCCGCAGGAAGGTTCGGTAAAAATAGATTTAAGTAAATACAATAAACAAATATTTACCGGTAAATGGATTAGCATAAAATCAGGAGAATGGGGCAAACAATTTTCTGTTTCCGGAGGTGGCAATATAGATATATCCACACCCGATTCCAGTGGATGGTTTGCTGTCTTAGTGTGTACTTTCTAATACAAATATCTGTACAACTCAATTAAACGTTAAACAGGAAATGAAATAAAGCAATTATGTTAAAGAATACGCAAATTACAGGTACACTATTTTATTATGAAATTGAAATACTTAAAAGTAAAAAATTAAAATCATGAAAATTGAAATAAAAACAACTCATTTTTTTCTTCTTCTTTTTTTCATTGGGCTATTAACAAGTTGCAAAAACCAAAAGGAAGATGTTTATGAAAATTATTCCTGGATAACCGAAATTCGTGATGATCATCCCAGGTTGTTTTTCAATAAAAAGACATTTAAGGCAATTAAAGAAAGAGCTTTAAATGATGAGCTCGAATTATTCGGGGAAATGAAAAGCAGGATTGATGCACTTATCGGTCAAAAAATTGAATTTACAGATCCACTGGCACCAGACGGTACACAGAACTCCGACCATGAATATGGTACCAGGGCGGCAGAAGCTGCTTTTGTGTACCTTGTTCTTGACGATAAAAAATACCTTGATTTAAGCAAAAAAATACTGGTCAATTTGGTTGACTACTATACCCTTCGAAATCAAAATAATTTGAATATTCAATGGTATGCTTTTTCAAGAATTAATGCATTAGCTGCATATGATTGGATATATAACGACCTTACAAAAAAAGAAAGGGTTGAAATTGGATATCCGCTTATCAAGGCAATAAATTATATGACATCTAAAGAAAGGGGAAATGTTTTCAGAAGAAATACCGGGGGTATTAAAACCGGTTTCTACGGACCTCCGGTTTTGCCGTGGTACGCAGGAATTGTTTTCTATAAATCTGGTATTGATGATAGTTTATCAAGAAAATTACTGATAAAAGGGTATGATGATCATATTGCCCTTCTTAATTACAGGAGTAATATTGCCGGAGATGATGGTGGAGCTGCTTCATCTGCTATAGGATATTGTATGGGTGCATATCCCTTGGCAGAGTTTAATTTTTTCCATACATTTAATTCAGCAACAGGATTTGACATTTCCAAAAAATGGCCTTATGTTCCAAAATTTATTAATTATATATTTTGGAACTGGTTGCCAGGAGACAGAGAATTTGGCTACGGAGACACACATCATTATGATAACAGCCTTAAGTTAAGCCGATTGCACCTTCATTTAGCGCAAATGACCCATTTTTACGGAGAAACCCGGCCTGATTTAATTTCAGTGGGAAAGTGGATGCAAACAAAAGTTCAAAAAGAAAAACATAGTAGTTTTCCTTTTACACGGTTTTTATTAACGAATTCCCATGAAGAAATCAAAGCAAAAGATCCTTCTGAAAGCCTACCCAAGGCAAGACATTTTGTAAATATGGGACAAGTTTTTATGAGGTCAGGCTCTGGGACTGATGATACATATGCACTTTTCACTGCAGGCGGGATACTAACTCAGCACAGACATTTTGACAACAATAATTTTGTAATTTATAAAAAAGGATTTTTGGCATTGGATTCAGGAACCCGACCACAACCTGGTCTCCACCTTTCACATTATTATAGCAGGACGGTTGCCCACAATTGTATAACTATTAAGATGCCCGGTGAAATAATGCCGCATTATTGGGATTCGGGACCTGCACTCAGCGAAGAAGAAACCTCGATTTTTCCCAACGATGGCGGACAGAATAATATAATGGGGTCAGAAGTTGTTGCTTTTGATGAGAAAGAGCAATACGTATATATTGCCAGTGATGCAACAAAATCATATCATCAGGATAAAGCGGATCTTGTTCTCCGGCAGTTTGTATTTTTGCCGCCAGACCACTTTGTGGTTTTTGACCGGGTAAATTCAACGAACCCTGATTTCAAAAAAAGATGGCTGTTACATACTGCTGGAGAACCTACAGTTAATGGCGACGAATTTTACGCCGACCACTGGGAAGGAAGGCTATTTTGCAAAACATTATTCCCTGAAAAAGCTGAACTAAAAAAAATTGGGGGGCAAGGAAAACAATTTTGGTCAGATGGAAGGAACTGGGCACTACCGGAATTGACACCTAATGATTGGAATTATAAAAATATGCATTGGTTAGATAATAATCATGATTTATTTGGACAATGGCGCATTGAAGTAACCCCGGATAAACCCAATAAAGATGATATTTTTCTTCATCTTATACAGGTCGGGGACAGGTCACTTGAGTCCATGGCTAATTCAACACCTGTAAAGACCGAAGATATGGCTGGGGTTCGTTTTGTGTATGAAAATAAGCAATATGAAGTAATGTTTAATACTAAAAATGAGGCTGGAGGAAAAATTTCTATCAGTCAAGATGGTCAGAAGATATTGGAAGAAAAGTTTACAAATGAAGTTAAATCTCAAAAAGGTTTATATTAACTTTAAGATGTGGATTTTTGTTCTTCTTTTATTATTTAAAATCTATTTAAAAAACTATTATGGAAACTTTGTTAAATAAAAAAAATAATGGACAACAAAGATTACTAATTTTTTTAACTGCTCTTTTCGTTTTAATTGCAGGATTTCAATTTAATTTAAAGGGTCAAGATTTAAAAACACTCAAATCTGGTAATTACTCGTTCAAAGTTCCTGAAGATTATTTTCAAGAGCGGGAAGATATTCCATCTTTTTGGCTCAGTACAGTCGATGAAGTTGCAGAATTTCTTTATAATCATGTTCATAAGGGACGGATTGAGATATTAGGCACTTCAGCAGGAGGGAGGCTTATACGTGGGGTTACTTATGGAAAGCCGCGAATAGGTGAGGGTACAACTACATTTTCTGGATCGCTGGGTTTTCGTGATGTGCGGGCATATAGGGGGCCTGATCATGAAAAAACGGTGTATTTGGGAATGGCAGCAGTACACGGAGGTGAGTTTGAGGGGATAGTTGGTATGGTAAACCTAATTTCAGTACTCGAAACAGGAAAAGATTTGCGTGGCAAAGAATGGCCGGAGATTAATGAAATTGCGAATCAACTGGATCGGATAATTCTTATTCCAATAGTGAATCCGGATGGCAGGGCGCGTATTCCCCTGCGGATGGAAAAATATAATGATACGGATAATATAGTGCATGAATATCTTAACACCGGGGGGTATCCTGACGGAACTTTAATTGGATGGCCCCAGGTAAAAGAGTTTATCCCACTTGATTTTGGCAGGCCTCTTTTTCCCGGGGGTTATCCGAACGATGCTGGTGTTAATATTCAACACGATGACTTTTTTGGAATTCGACAACCAGAAACACAAGTATTATTTGACCTTTGTGAACGTGAACGTCCAGATCTGATAATTAATATGCATACGGGTGCTGTTTATATGAATTTACATCGTCCTTTTTCTGAACCTGTTTTATCACCTGTATTTGATTCACTATATGTACATGTCCATAAACGCTTAGCTATAGAGGGTCTGCAAAATACAAAAAATATTAAAAATGAAATTAATCCAAGTCGGGTTCCTGTGGAAACTTTTAATTTAGACGGTGCATTAAACTTGCATTGTGGGGCATTAAGTGTGGTTGTTGAATCACCCAGTCACAGTTTCTCAGAGAAAAATGGAGATGGTAAAATAGCATTTCATACATCTGATATGCTTCTCGATGCACAACTCATCTGCCATCTTGAAACTATGAGGTTTTTAGTTGAATCAGGTGGACGGTCTCAATGGACACCCAGCCATCAATAGCAATTTTAATTGATCGTAAAGGCCAAATAGTTGGGAAATACCATAAAACTCATCTTACAGTGAGAGAACAATTTATAAAGAGTATAAGTCCGGGAAATGAATACCCGGTATTTCGAACGGATTTTGGCAAAGTGGGCTTAATGGTATGCTACGATAATCATTTTCCGGAGGTTGCACGTATACTTGCTGTTAAAGGTGCAGAATTAATTGCTTATCCTAGTATGGGTGACGGATGTGAGTCACCGGGTGGAGTCTAGGAACCGTATATGAGAACCAGGGCAATTGACAATCATATTTCAATTGTTTCAGCTGTGAATCAGGGCCGGTCTTGTATTGTCAATGGTGGGGGAGAAATACTGGCTATTAATAAAAGAGATTTTCAGATTCCTGCAGAAATGTATCTACAGGCTGGTTCGGACTTTTGGAGGTTTTCATTGGGGAAAGCATTAATTGCTTCCAAACTGGCCTGACAATCATCAATAATTGTAAATAGTAGTCAATCGTTATTTGGCAGAATGTTGGACATCATATTTATAGACATAAGGATTTAAGGCACAATTGTACGGTAGCAGAGGTTGGCATTAAGTTTATTCGACAAAACTGTGACTTGAAAAGGCGGCTTAATTCAATTTCTAATATTCAAAAAATTGCTGATTATTTTTCGAGTATCATCTGCCAAAAACAGAGGAATGTTGAATAGACCATTGTTGAATGACAGGTTTTTTAAAGAGAAACGGATATGCGGTTTTGGATTGAGTATACTTCTTATACCAATTGTTTTATAAAATGCGCTGAAAGACATTTTATAAATTACAATGGTTAATGCCGATACACAATTAAAGTGACTTTAGAAATGCAATAAACAAAAGGCGCAATTTAATTGGTAATCGGTATTAATCCGGTTATCAAATTTCATAATTCAAAACAA